>JAEEGL010836897.1_pt1 | contig 21107 bp, 13 predicted proteins | sample 9134231 | NCBI WGS metagenome assembly JAEEGL01 (sample SAMN16246548, study PRJNA631951) | gut metagenome | biome: gut microbiome; feature: rumen; material: fiber-attached | host: Bos | place: Iran: Karaj | collected 2018-10 | reverse complement strand
TCTTTCCACTGTCCCTCATAGGAAGAGCCATCACCCCAGTTGAAGGTTCCTCGACCATTCTTCTGGTCGTTCAGCCACTCACCATCATAGTAAGCACCACTCTTATAGGTATAGCGACCCTTACCATTACGTTTGCTTACCTTCCACTGACCATCATAGACATCTCCATTATAATAGTACATGACACCATGACCTTCTTGTTCGTCACGATACCACAAACCTACATATTTATTATTGTTATTAAAGTAAAAGGTTCCTTTACCGTGCTGATGGTCCTGCAGCCACTGCCCTTCGTACTTCTCGCCATCGTGGAATGTATAGACGCCATAGCCCTGACGCTTGCCCTTCACATATTCGCCTTCAAAGCTATCACCATCTTTCCACGTTGTCGTACCTTTACCATGCGGTTTTCCTGCCATCATCTGTCCTTTGTACTCCCCGCCGTCCTTCATCTTACAGGAGCCAAGGGTTATCTTCTGGGCAGACACAGAAAGTGCCAGTAAAGTATAAAAAGAAAGGAATATATATCGTTTTTTCATAAGAATAGACATTTAAACTTGACAAAGGTATGAAAAAAAAGCGAGACTGCAAAGCGTTTTAAAAAATATTCACTATCTTTGCTATAAAATAGCGAAAATAGGCTGCATCTCGGAAAAGCTCAAATAAAAATTTGGCTTTTCGCTCGATTTGCACTATCTTTGCAGCAGATTTACATATTTGATTATGAAATTCATTGCTATCATACCTGCCAGATATGCGTCGACACGCTTTCCTGGCAAACCATTGGCCATGCTGGGCGGCAAGACTGTTATCCAGCGAGTATATGAACAGGCAACAGCCGTATTGGGTGAAGCGTATGTCGCCACGGATGACGAGCGAATCTACAAAGCCGTAGAAGCCTTTGGCGGTAAGGCCGTCATGACACGCAACGACCATAAAAGTGGCACAGACCGCATCGAGGAGGCCGCCACAAAAATCAATACTGATGCAGATGTCATCATCAACGTACAGGGTGACGAGCCTTTCATTCAGGCATCACAAATAGAGACATTGATGCACCTCTTCGACGACCCAACGACACAGATTGGTACACTGGGCAAGCATTTTGAAACAATGGAGGCTATTGAGAACCCCAATTCACCCAAGATAGTAACCGATAACCGCGGCTTTGCACTCTATTTCAGCCGTAGTGTCATTCCATACATCAGAGGCAAGGAACGCAACGAGTGGTTTGGTGAATATCCATTCCTGAAACATTTAGGCATCTATGCTTATCGCCGCGAGGCATTGGCTGAGGTAACAAAATTGCCCCAAAGCAGTCTGGAAAAAGCAGAGAGCTTGGAGCAATTACGTTGGTTACAGAACGGCTATCGCATCCGTGTGGGGTTGACCAATATCGAAACAGTCGGCATCGATACTCCTGAGGATTTGGCGAGAGCCGAGGAATTCCTAAAATCGAGAAACAAGGATTAAGCGTGCTGCATTTCGCACAGCAGCTGCTTCTGTCGCTCTGACAACCCAGTCGGCAGTTTCACCTGATAGGTCAGGATGAGGTCGGTACCTCCCCTGCCCTTTCCACGCAGTCGCACTTTGGTACCAGGTTGCGTTTCGGGTTTCACCTTCAATTTCAGACGCTCACCAGTGCCTGTCGTCACCATAATATCACCACCCAACAAGGCGGTATACATATCAATGGTTACAGTAGCCTGCGTATTCTTCGGAGCTTCCTTATAACTCTGAGCACCATGCATACCACCACCAAACAAATCCTGGAAGAAGGATGAGAAGCCGCCACCTCCAGCACCAAACGACGAGAAGTCGAAGCCCTCAAAGGGATTGCCCTGCGCTCCATGATAGCCGCCAAAGCCTCCACCAGCCTGTTCGAAAGCATCTGCCTGTTTCCATTGCTCTCCATACTTATCGTATTTAGCACGTTTCTCTGGGTCCCCAATAACATCATACGCCTCCGTCAGCGCCTGAAACTTCGCCTTAGCCTTCGGATCGTCAGGATGAAGGTCGGGATGAAACTGCTTGGCACGCTTCAAATAAGCCTTCTTCACATCCTTCTGAGGTATCGTCTTGTCAACCCCTAAAATCTTGTAATAGTCAATGAATGCCATAATATTACCTCCTATTTTTATTTTCTTTTAACCATTAAACAGCAAAAAGCGTGCCTAAGAGCTTGGAGAATTCAAAAATAATCACTACCTTTGCACATATCTAAAAAAATAATGCACTATGAAAAAAGCAACAATCCTTTTTGCACTCCTATGCATGTGTATGACAACTATGGCTAAACAAGGTAAAACCGTGACCCTGCGATTAGTAGAAACCTCTGACGTTCATGGGGCCTTTTTCCCCTACAACTTCACAGAGCGCCGCCCTATGGAGGGAACAATGGCACGCGTCAGTACATACCTTAAGCGCCAACGTAAGACCTATGGCGACCGTTTGATTCTGCTGGACAACGGTGACATTCTACAGGGACAGCCCACTTGCTACTATACTAACTATGTCAAAACCGACGAGCCCAACATCGCTGCTGAGGTTATCAATTACCTGCAATACGATGCAGAAACCTTTGGCAACCACGATGTGGAGACAGGTCACGCAGTCTATGACAAATGGATTAAGGAGGTAAAATGTCCGATGCTGGGTGCCAACATCATCGATACCAAGACCAACAAGCCATACGTCAAGCCCTACACCATCATTGAGCGCGAAGGTGTTCGTGTGGCTATATTAGGAATGCTCACACCAGCCATTCCCAACTGGCTGCATGAGAGTCTGTGGACAGGTCTGCGCTTCGACGAGATGCTTAAGACCGCTCGCCATTGGATTAAGATTCTCAAGGAACAGGAGAAGGCCGATGTCATCATCGGACTCTTCCATAGCGGATGGGATGGCGGTATCGTCACACCGACCTATGAGGAAGACGTTGCCAGAAAGATGGCAGAGACTGTTGAAGGCTTCGACGTCATCTTCTTCGGCCACGACCATACTGAGCGTAACGTCACCATTAACAACACACTCTGCATGGATCCTTCATGCAATGCCATCAAAGTAGCGCAGGCTACCATTCAGATTCGTAACGGCAAGGTTATCAGCAAGAAAGGCGAGCTCATTGATATCAGAAACGAAGAAATCGACAAGCAGTATATTGCTCATTTCCAGCCACAAATTGACGCCATCAGCCAGTATGTGGAACGACAACTAGGCACCTTTGCAAGTCCGATGCGTTCACGCGATGCATTCTTTGGCTCGGCAGCCTTCACCGATCTGATTCACCTGCTGCAATTAGAGGAAACACATGCCGACATCTCGTTCAATGCGCCCCTGACTTTCAACACCGACATCAAGGCAGGACCAATATACATGAGCGATATGTTTAAACTCTACCGCTTCGAGAACAAAATCTACGTACTCCGTATGACTGGCGAGGAGGTTCGCAAACATCTGGAGAGAAGCTACGACCTCTGGGTGAATACCATGACAAGTCCTGATGACCATATTATGATGCTTAACGAAGGCGCTCAAGGCGACGAACAGCGCAGGGGATTCAAGAACCTAACCTTTAACTTCGACTCAGCAGCAGGCATCGATTATGTTGTTGACGTCACCAAGCCCGATGGACAAAAAGTAAAAATTCTCCAGTTCTCCGACGGACGTCCATTCGATGAAAAAGCATGGTACAAAGTGGCTATGAACAGCTATCGAGGCAATGGAGGAGGTGAACTGCTCACTCAGGGTGCCGGCATTCCCCTTGACTCCATCAACAATCGCATCATTTTCATGAGCGAACGTGATCAACGTTACTATCTGACACAAAAGATAGAGCGAGAAGGGAAAGTGGAAGGTAAAGCACTGAACAATTGGCGCTTCATTCCTGATGCATGGGCACGTCCTGCCATTGAACGCGACCGCAAACTGATATTTGGAGAGTAATAACGACCAGAGATTATACCGATTTCATGAAATACTTTGTATTTTGCCAGTCTGACCTCGTCTTGTTGAAAACAAACGATGGCTATCAGATACCTGAAGAGGCACCAACCAGTACTAAACCGTGGACTACGGTGATGAACATCGATGGTGCTAAAGCCTTTCGCATCAACCAACCTATTACGAGTGACAAACGCTATGAGATGTGTGGATTGCGACAGAGCTACTATAAGCTATCAGAAGCCGACTACCGACTGGCAGGTAAATGTCATGAACTGCTCTATTGGGACCAGAACACAAAGTTCTGTGGCATCTGCGGAGGCACTATGCGCTTCGACACCGCTATCTCGAAGAAGTGTGAGCACTGTGGCAAAGAGATTTGGCCGTTCCTTGCTCCTGCCGTCATCGTACTGGTCCGTAAAGGCGACGAGGTGTTGCTGGTGCATGCCAACAACTTCCGCGACGACCACTATGGCCTGGTAGCAGGTTTCGTAGAGACTGGCGAGACGCTAGAGGAGGCTGTCTATCGTGAGGTGATGGAAGAAACAGGTCTGCACATCACTAACCTGAAATATTTCGGCAGCCAGCCATGGCCCTACCCTTGTGGACTGATGGTTGGTTTCACTGCCGACTACGACTCCGGCAAGATACATCTGCAGCGTTCTGAGTTGTCTAAAGGTGCCTGGTTCGACCGTAACCACCTGCCCCACATTCCTGAGAAACTGTCCATCGCTCGTCAACTTCTAGACTCATGGTTGGAGGAAGAAAAATGAAAAAGATACGTCCCATAGCCACTATTGCTGATATTCTTATCATGGCAGTGGTGGCTCTTGTCAATCCACTCAATCCTTTTCACAACCACTACCCAACCACCCCACCGCACATCCCAGACAAAGTGGAGATACGTTACGATGCCAACACAACTATTGACTCCACACAGCAGGCACTCATCAACGCAGAAGTGGATGAGATGCGTTATTATTTCAAGATACACAACGTCTCAGACGAAGGCTATCACCTCGTAGCACGCTACAACGAGACGCTCAAGCAGAAAGCAAGAAGAGTCTGCAAACCAAGAAAAGCAAGCTATACCGTCCGCATTGCCGCTAAGGACCGTCCCATGACCGCTGTCAAGATTGGTGGCGGATACTGGAAGGCCGGGCACTTCTTTGTGGGTGCGCTCAATGGCAAAGGCATTGCACGTGACTGGCGTGGGCGCATCGTTTCCGCACAATGGGATGCAGACACTGTAGTCTATGCCACACGCATAGACGAGCAAGGCATCTACAAAGGACAGATGGATACTTTCTTACAGGCTTGTGGACAAGGTATCATGGACGAATGGGACGGTTGTCACAAGGAGGGATTTTGGCAGGACGATCAAGTACATGGTTTCGCCTTTGACTCTTCACCCAACCACCAGCTGCGTGTTGGCGAATGGAAGACAGGAAAGTTCTTGGGAGAGAAGTTAAAATATACAACAGAACGAATCTACGGAATTGACATCTCCCGCCATCAGCATGAGAAAGGGCGCAAGCGTTATGGCATTGATTTTTCTAAATTGCGCATCACCTCACTGGGCAAACGCCACGATACGCAAGGGCACACATTCCCCGTATCTTTTATTTACATCAAGTCCACAGAAGGAACCACTGTTCGCAACCGTTATTTCATGACCGACTATATGAAGGCTAAGAAGCAGGGCATCCATGTCGGCGCCTACCATTTCTTCTCCCTAAAGAGTTCGGCAGAATTACAGGCACGCTATTTCGTCAACCACACGCTATTCCGCAAGGGCGATTTTCCACCCGTACTTGACGTAGAACCCACTGACGCTCAGATTAGGAAGATTGGTGGCTCTGATGCCTTGATGAAACGCATCCGAATCTTCATGCAGATTGTGGAGCGTCGCACGGGCATGCGCCCCATCCTTTACGTCAGTCAGATGTTCGTCAACCGACATATGGTAAATGCCTCGGATATCAAGCAGAAATACAACGTCTGGATAGCCCGCTATAGTCAATACAAACCCGACGTCAAACTGGCCTACTGGCAACTATGTCCCGACGGTCGCGTTGACGGCATCACAGGCGAAGTGGACATCAATGTATTCAACGGCTATCAAGACCAATTTACAGAGTTTGTCAAGACGGGATTCCTTACACATTAAGATAGAAGTCCTGCGTTAGCTGTTGATAACGACTATCTCCGATGGTCAACACCTCTTCTTCACACTGACAAGGATGTTTCCTGAAAGCTAACAAATAACGCTTAACCGGCTTTCTATCAGTGGTTTTGACACCACATACCCTACTGGGAAAGAAGCCTACAAAGATAGCTTCGTCCTCCATTCTCCTGCGATAGTCAAACGGGACTACCACAGAGAACTCGCCATCATCAGTCAACAGTCGGTATGCCGCCTGCATCAGTTGACCATACGACAGTGTCTCGGTATGTCGCGCCATATTGCGCTGCAGGTCTGGAGCAGCCAAGGAATCTATAAAAAACGGTGGATTACTCACAATCGCATCATATTCACCTTGATGTTCCTGAACAGGCTCATGGCGAACCACAACCTGAGTTGTAAATGGTGATGTTTCCACATTCAGAAGTGTTTGTCTGACAGCGCCCTCGTCAATATCAATTGCAGTCACCTGTGCCTCAGGGTATCGCTGTGCCATCATCAAGGCTATAACACCCGTCCCCGTTCCGATATCCAGCACCCACTGACCACCACGTGCCCATGCTCCTAAAAGCACGCCATCGGTTCCTACCTTCATGGCGCATAACTCCTGCTCTATAACAAACTGCTTGAATTGAAACATATTCTCACAATAATAGACTGCAAAGGTAATGTTTTTTTCGGAATTATGACCCAAGATATTAAAATATCTTATCGTGTGTATGATATTTCAAGAAAATGTTGTACCTTTGCACCTCATTATGGAAGATAAAATTACAATGTACATGGATAACAAGAACAGGTCGTTCTCGATGATTGCCGATGTAGAAGGCGACTACAGCGATCTGACAAACATGGAAATGCCTGACGCACTGCCCATTCTGGCTGTGCGCAATCTAGTATTGTTCCCTGGAGTAGTATCACCCATCCTTATAGGACGAGAGTCGAGCATGTCGCTCATTCGTAAGGCCGAGAAGAAAGACGGTCTGATTGCTGTGGTATGCCAGCGTGACCCGGAGGTGGAGAGTCCCATCCGTGCAGACCTCTACGATATGGGCGTCTTTGCCAAGGTATTGAAAATACTCACCCTTCCCAACGGCAATATTACCGCCATTGTTCAGGGTTTGGGCCGTCTGCGACTGATGGAGTTGCTGAAATACCAGCCCTACATGATAGGACGCGTCGTTGCTGCTCCTGAGGAGGAGCCCGACAAGCACGACATGGAGTTCAAGACTGCCATAGAAGACCTGCGCAATCAGGCTGCTGAGTACATTCACATGAGCGACGAGATACCTGAAGAGGCATCATTCGCTATAAAGAATGTGGGTAACAACATTATGGCACTGAACTTCATCTGTTCAAACATGCCGTTTAGCGTAAAGGAGAAAATGGCCCTCTTGCAACTTGATAGCATCAAAGAGCGTCTGTTTAACACGATGCGTATCGTGAATCGCGAGATAAATCTTCAGAGTCTGAAGTTAGATATCCGCAACAAGACGCGTGACGACATTGATGAGCAACAGCGTAACTATTTCCTGCAGCAGCAGATTAAGAACCTGCAGGCAGAGATGGGTAACGAGAGTACGCCGGAGAAGAAGGATCTGTTGGAGAAGGCGAAGAATAAGAAGTGGCCAGAGGACATCGAGAAATATTTCTATAAGGAACTGGAGAAATTAGACCAAGTCAATCAGAACTCGCCCGACTTCAATGTTCAACTGACCTATCTGCAGACACTGGTGAATCTGCCTTGGGGAGAATATACCAAGGACGATTTGAACCTACAGCGTGCACAGAAGATTCTGGATCGCGACCACTATGGCATGGAAAAGGTCAAGGAGCGCATCCTGGAGTATATCGCCGTATTATCATTGCGCGGTGATCTGAAGTCGCCCATTCTCTGTCTTTATGGTCCTCCAGGTGTCGGTAAGACATCGTTGGGCAAGTCAATAGCAGACGCACTAAAACGCAAATATGTTCGCGTCAGCCTGGGTGGTCTGCACGACGAGGCAGAAATTCGCGGTCACCGTCGTACCTATATCGGTGCCATGCCGGGTCGCATCATCAAGAATATTCAGAAGGCAGGTTCGTCGAACCCTGTCTTCATTCTCGACGAGATTGACAAGGTGACACAGAATACCCATAACGGTGATCCCGCCTCAGCATTGCTGGAGGTGCTAGACCCCGAGCAGAACAACGCCTTCCATGACAACTATTTGGACGTAGACTATGACCTGTCAAAAGTCATGTTCATCGCCACGGCTAACAATCTGGGTACCATTCCCCGTCCGCTCCTCGACCGTATGGAGATTATCGAAGTCAGTGGTTACATCACGGAAGAGAAATACGAGATTGCTAAGCGCCACCTCATTCCAAAGGAGAAGGAGAACACTGGTCTGAATGATAAACACCTGACCTTTAACAAGGCTGCCATCGAAAAGATTATTGAGCAGTACACCCGTGAAAGTGGTGTCCGCCAGCTAGAGAAACAGATCAATAAAGCGCTTCGCAAGATGGCATACAAAAAGGCCGAAAGCGGTGAACTTCCCTACGAGAAGATTACTCCGCCAGAGATTGAGGACCTGTTAGGCAAGCCACCTTTCTATCGCGATATCTATCAAGGTAACGCCTATGCTGGTGTGGTGACTGGATTGGCATGGACCAGCGTTGGTGGTGAGATTCTCTTCATTGAGACATCGTTGTCGAAGGGTAAATCTGGTAAGCTGACGCTGACAGGCAATCTGGGTGATGTGATGAAAGAGAGTGCCGTCATCGCATTAGAATATTGTAAGGCTCATGTAGACAAATTGGGTATTGACTACCGCATCTTCGACCACTGGAACATCCACATCCACGTTCCTGAGGGTGCTACGCCCAAAGATGGTCCGTCGGCAGGCATTACGATTGCAACCTCTATCGCCTCGGCACTTACCCAGCGTAAGGTGCGTAAGAACACTGCCATGACTGGCGAGATAACCCTGCGCGGAAAGGTATTGCCCGTAGGCGGCATCAAGGAGAAGATTCTGGCTGCCAAACGTGCTGGCATCACTGATATTGTGATGTGTCGTGAGAACGAGAAGGACATCAACGAGATTCCTGACATGTATTTGAAAGGGGTGACCTTCCATTATGTCGAGAATGTACAGGATGTATGGAACTTCGCACTGACTGACGAAATAGTAGAGCACCCGTTGGACTTCACCATTCCTGAAGAAGACAAAAAAGACGAGAAAAAAGACTAATGACGTTTGAAGTACAACATAACGACCCATGTAGCAGTGCGCGTAGTGGACTGATTACCACGGACCATGGGCAGATTAAGACTCCTATCTTCATGCCCGTCGGTACGGTGGGTTCGGTGAAAGGTGTACATTTCTCCGAACTACGCGAACAGATAAAGGCTCAAATCATCTTGGGCAATACCTACCACTTGTACCTACGTCCAGGTCTTGACATTCTGCGCAAGGCAGGTGGGTTACATAAGTTTAATACTTGGGACCGTCCCATCCTCACCGATTCAGGTGGTTTCCAGGTGTTCTCGCTGACAGGTATCCGTAAACTGAAGGAAGAAGGTTGCGAATTCCGCAGCCATATCGATGGTTCGAAGCATATCTTCACACCTGAGAATGTGATGGACACAGAGCGTGTCATCGGTGCTGACATCATGATGGCATTCGACGAGTGTCCCCCGGGACAGAGCGACTACCAGTATGCCAAGAATTCGCTGAAGCTAACACAGCGATGGTTGGAACGTTGCGTGAAACGCTTCAACGAGACAGAACCGCTGTACGGTCATAACCAGACGCTGTTCCCCATCGTACAGGGGTGCACCTACAAAGATTTGCGTCAGGATGCTGCCAAGCACGTCTGTGACGTATTGGGTAAATTGAACGATGGCGGTGGTGCAAGTATCGGTGGCCTGGCAGTCGGTGAACCGACAGAGATAATGTACGAGATGATTGAGGTGGTCAACGACATCCTTCCCAAGGACCGTCCACGCTACTTGATGGGTGTAGGTACGCCTCAAAACATTCTGGAAGCCATCGAACGTGGTGTAGATATGTTCGATTGCGTGATGCCAACTCGCAACGGTCGTAATGCCATGCTGTTCACTTATGAGGGTACCATGAATATGCGCAATCAGAAGTGGCAGGACGACTTCTCGCCCATCGACCCAGATGGATGTGACATCGACCGCATACACTCGAAGGCATACCTGCACCACCTGTTCAAGGCACAGGAGCTATTGGCCATGCAGATAGCATCGATACATAATCTGGCTTTCTATCTGCGATTGGTCACAGACGCGCGCACGCATATAGAACAAGGTGACTTCACACAGTGGAAACGTAGTGTCATCGACAACTTAGGACGCAGAAGATGATAAAAAAACTAAGAGATATTATCCGGAAAGCACAGCAGCTGCTGAGACAGATTCCCTGGGAGAAAATGGCTTGGCTTAAGAAGTATAATCCATTCCGCTATGTCAAGCGCATGGACTGGTATATCATTAACAAGTTCATTGGCACCTATGTATATTCTATCATCCTGATTATCTCGATATCCATTGTCTTTGACGTCAACGAGAACCTGGCAAAGTTTACTTCTAATAACGCCCCGTTGCGCGCCATCGTCTTCGACTACTACGCCAATTTCGTACCCTACTTTGCCAACCTCTTCTCGCCGTTGTTCGTTTTCATTGCCGTCATCTTCTTTACCTCCAAGTTAGCGGGTAACTCAGAGATTATCGCAATGTTGGCCAGCGGTATGAGTTTCAAGCGATTGTTGCGTCCCTATCTCATCTCTGCAGCACTCATCGCTCTTCTCAACTTCTATCTGGGCTCATATGTCATTCCGAAAGGCACCGTAGTACGCCACGATTTCGAGTCGCTCTATAAGAACAACAAGAAGAACACATCGGCATCAAACATCCAGCTGATGGTTGACAAAGGTGTGGTAGCCTATATCTCACAGTACGACGACATTCGCAAGACCGGTTATGGTTTTGCCTTGTATAAGTTTGAGAACAAGAAAATGGTTAGTCAGATGAACGCCAACGTCATTCAGTACGATACGATTGCCGAGGAGCGCTATCATTGGAAAGCTCGCAACTATAAGATTCGAACACTGAAAGGTATGCGCGAAGAGATTACCAGCGGTTATGAGATAGATACACTGATACAAATGGAGCCTATGGATTTGGTTTTCTCCAAAGGCCAGCAGGAGACCTTTACCTCTCCGGAACTGAAACGTTATATTTCCAAACAACAGCAACGCGGTTCGTCGAATGTTGTACAATATGAGGTAGAGTATCACAAACGCATAGCGACATCTTTTGCCTCTTTCATCTTGACCATCATCGGTGTATCACTGTCCTCCCGCAAGCGTAAGGGAGGTATGGGTATGTATCTGGGCATCGGACTGGCACTGTCGTTTACCTATATATTATTACAGACGGTCAGCGCAACCTTTGCCATCAATGCTGATACGCCACCCGTCCTGGCAGCATGGATTCCGAACATCCTATATGCCTTTATCGCTTACTATTGTTATAGACAAGCCCCGAATTAAAAAATGACATTTGAAGAAACATATTTGAACGATAACATCCTCGATGCCCTTTACGATATGCACTTCGAGGAGATGACACCCATTCAGGAACAGTGTATCCCCAAAATACTTGACGGTCAAGACCTTATCGGTGTTGCACAGACCGGAACAGGAAAGACGGCAGCCTATCTGTTGCCTATCCTCAGCATGCTCGACGATGGTGGTTTCCCCAAAGATGCAGTCAACTGCATTGTCATGTCGCCCACTCGAGAACTAGCTCAACAGATTGACCAAGCCATGCAAGGTTTTGGCTACTATCTCGACGGCATCAGCAGTGTCGCTATCTATGGTGGTAACGATGGTAACCGTTTCGACGTAGAAACAAAAGGTCTGAAAATGGGTGCCGACGTCATCATCGCAACCCCAGGTCGCCTACTTTCTCATATCCGTATGGGACATGTGGACCTGAGTCGTCTTTCATTCTTTGTCCTTGACGAGGCAGACCGCATGCTCGACATGGGATTCTCTGATGATATTTTGCAGATTGCCAAGATGTTGCCAGAAGGTCATCAGACCATTATGTTCTCTGCCACCATGCCCGACAAGATACAACAGTTGGCTCGTACTTTGTTGGATCATCCTGCAGAGGTAAAGATTGCCGTTTCTAAACCTGCAGAAAAGATTCAACAGTCTGCCTATGTCTGCTACGAACCCCAGAAACTAGGCATCGTCCGCCACCTGTTCAAGGCAGGTGAGTTGCAGCGCGTCATCATCTTCTCTGGCAAGAAAGACAAGGTAAAAGATATCACTCGCGAGCTGAAACACATGAAGATTAACTGTGCCCCTATGCATAGTGACCTCTCACAAGCCGAACGTGATGATGTAATGTATCGTTTCAAAGCCGGACAAGTTGACGTTCTCGTGGCTACGGATATCGTAGCCCGTGGCATCGATATTGACGACATTCTGATGGTCATCAACTACGATGTACCACACGATGCTGAGGACTATGTACACCGTATCGGTCGTACGGCTCGTGCCCAGCGCGATGGTGTGGCCATTACCTTTGTGTCAGAAGCCGATATGCGCTATTTCTCTGATATCGAACGTTTTCTGGAAAAGGACATCCAGAAGAATCCACTACCCGAAGGTTTGGGCGAGGGGCCGGAATATAAAACCACTTCACCCCGCAAGAACTCACGAGGCCGTGGTGGCAAAAGACGCAATGGTCGTCCACAACATGACAACAAGTCACGACATAACCATCGAGGGAAACGAAACAACAAGGGCAAGGGACAGCAACAAACAACTGTTTAAGGTTTTTTAAGAGAAAATAATTGGGGGGTACGATAACAACGTATCGTTATTTTTTGTAACTTTGCACCGCTTTTAAAAGTAATAATTTTGACACGCTGCTGAATATCAGACAGTTAGAAAGGATTTAAGGAGTAAAACATGAGACAATTAAAGATTCAAAAGAGTATTACGAATCGCTCAAGTGAGGCACTGGATAAGTATCTGGTGGAAATCGGTCGTGCGCCACTGATCAGTATCGATGAGGAAATCGAACTGGCTCAGAAAATACGTAAGGGCGGTCCTGAAGGCGAGCGTGCTAAGGACAAGTTGGTTACTGCCAACCTGCGATTCGTGGTATCTGTAGCAAAGCAGTATCAGCATCAGGGACTGACGCTGACTGACTTGATTGACGAGGGTAACATCGGCCTCATCAAGGCCGCACAGAAATTTGATGAAACACGTGGTTTTAAATTCATCTCATACGCAGTATGGTGGATTCGCCAGAGCATCCTGCAGGCCATTGCCGAGCAGAGCCGTATTGTTCGTCTGCCCCTGAACCAGGTGGGTAGTTTGAATAAGATTAGTCACGAGATTAACCGCTTCGAACAAGAGTTCCAGCGCCATCCTTCAGTTTCCGAGCTTAGCGACGCTACCAACATGGACGAGGAGAAGATTGCCCAATCTATGCAAGCAGACAGTCACCACGTCTCAATCGATGCTCCTTTCCAGGACGGCGAGGACAACTGTATGCTCGATGTAATGGCATCTGGTGACGATTCTCGTACTGACCGTCAGGTTGATCACGAATCAATGGCTCAGGAACTGAATACCGTACTGCAAAAGGTACTGAAAGAGCGTGAGATTACCATTATCCGCGAGTGCTTCGGTATCGGTTGCCACGAGAAGGGTCTTGAGGAGATTGGTGACCAGCTTGGTCTGACCCGTGAGCGCGTTCGTCAGATTCGCGAAAAGAGCATTGCCAAGTTGCGTGACTCTGGTAATGCACGTATTCTAATGAAATATTTAGGATAAATATTTTGTGACTCCAGATTTTTTTTGTACTTTTGGGGTCGTGAATCAGAAACAGCACATATTTACGATATTTATGCTGGGCATGATGACACTCATGTCCAGCATTTGTTATGCATCCAATCGAACAGCCGATTCCCTGCTCATCAATCGTATGTGGGATTTCTATGAGCATCCTGAAAGGATTGTTGACGGTGAGAAGAACGTCTATATAAAATGTGATCTCGGCACTAAGCGTCGTAATCCCCTACTCTATGTCATCCCCACTATGTATAGCATTGCCAGAGGTGACAGGGAGTATATTGGCGAGGCTTATGCCAAGCTCAGATATCAGGGCACTAACAACTTTAAAATTGAACGTCAGGTTTACTGTAGCACCATTCCTCATCAGCGCGACGTGATGCCCGCCATCTTTGAGTTGATAACGCCTAATCTTTATGGCATTCAACTCTATCGTGAGAAAATCTTGTCGCCTTTCCATCGCACCAATCGCTATTTCTACAAATACCGCGTCACCCAGATTGGCAGTCATGCCACTATCCAGTTCCGTCCTCGCAGCAGTAATACTCAACTGATAAAAGGTAAAGCCAATGTCGACATCGCCTCAGGACGTATATTATCCATAGAGTTTCAGGGAGAGTTTGACATGATTAGTTTCAATATCAGTACCCTGATGGACCAACGCAACCCGTTTAGTCCAATACCCGACCAATGTACTACAGACGCAACATTCAAGTTCCTAGGAAACAACATCACGTCACATGTGACGGCTTTCTATAATTGTCCCGTAACCCTACCTGATTCTATCAAGAATATTGAAGACCTCACCTTGATGGATAATCTGCGCCCCATGCCATTAGCAGAAGAAGAGAAACGTATCATTGAATCCCATCTGCTCCAAAACAAAGAAGAACAACAGGGCGACACCGTTCAGAAAAACGGCAACAGTCTTAAGGATGCTGCCTGGGATTTCATTGGTGACAATCTGATGAGTAGCAAAGAGGCTAAAACAGAGAACATCTCACTGAACGTATCGCCACTACTCAACCCTTTGTATATGGGTTACAGTTCGTCATCAGGAATATCTTATAAAATCGATTTTGGCGTGCGCTATGCATGGAATCAGCACCGCTATCTGACACTGAACCCAAAGTTCGGTTACAGTTTTAAGAAGGAAATGTTTTACTTCGACGTTCCCCTTCGTATGACCTATAACCCCAAGCGTAACGGCTATGTTGAGTATACATGGGCTAATGCAGACCGAAAATCAAACGCAGCACTCTCCGATGCTTTTCATGCAGTCATGGGCGATTCAGTGGATATGCCTGAGTTCAAGAACGAATACCTACAGCTTCTCAACCACATTGCAGCCTTCGATTGGTTGGAATTCACTGGCGGTTTTGTCTATCGCCGTCGCTGGAGTGTAAACCCTGACAAGATGAACGAGGCGGGTCTTCCTAGCCGATATCATAGTTTTGCACCAACGATTTCTGTTCATCTTCGTCCTTGGCAGAAAGGTCCCACGCTTACGGCCAATTACGAGCGGAGCATTAGTAACATATTTCATTCTAACATGAATTATGAGCGTTGGGAGTTTGATGCCGTCTATAAGTATCAGAACAGAAGCGTACGTATCCTGAACATGCGTGCAGGAGCAGGTTTCTATACCCATCGCAGTACGGAGTATTTCGTTGACTACGCCAACTTCCATGATAACAACCTGGCTACTGGTTGGGAAGACGACTGGTCGGGTCAGTTTCAACTGGTAGACAGCAGATGGTATAATGAATCGAGGTATTACGTGCGTAGCCATTTGTCGTACGACTCCCCCCTGCTGATGTTATCATGGGTACCTTGGGTGGGACGCTTTATCGAGACAGAGCGTATCTATCTTAGTGCGCTATCCATCGAACATACACGTCCTTACTTTGAAGTTGGCTACGGTTTCCAGAACCGTTACTTCTCAACAGGCGTCTTTGCCAGTTTCCTTAATTCCACTTTCCAGAGTTTCGGTTGTAAATTCACCATAGAACTATTCCGCAGATGGTAAAACCACTCACTGTCTATAAAGCCAGCGCAGGTTCAGGAAAAACTTTCACGTTGGCTGTAGAATACATCAAGTTGCTGATTCAGAATCCGACCTGCTACCGCAACATCCTCGCCGTAACCTTCACCAACAAGGCTACGGAAGAGATGAAAATGCGTATACTCAGTCAGTTGTATGGCATCTGGAAGGACCTCCCTGACTCTTCCGCCTATATGGACCGCATCCTTGCGGAGACAGGGTTATCACGTTCCGTAGTCCAAGAACGCGCTGGCAAAGCCCTTCATCTATTACTCCACAACTACAACTACTTCCGCGTAGAGACCATCGATACCTTCTTCCAGAGTGTACTGCGCAATCTGGCCCGTGAGCTCGACTTGACCGCTAACCTACGCATCTCCCTGAACGACAGTCAGGTAGAGGAACAGGCTGTCGATCAACTCATCGACGCACTGACGCATACCGACGTTATGCTACAGTGGTTACTCACCTATATCATGGAGAAGATTAGCGACGACCATTCCTGGAACATCATCGGACAGGTCAAGCAGTTCGGACGTACCATCTTCCGCGATTATTATAAAGAGAATGCGAAGGCTATCCGTCAGAAGACACAGGAGAAAGGCTTCATCGAGGGTTACATACAGCAACTACGTCAGATACGCAAGAACGCCTTGGAACGCATGCAACAATATGCTTCCAGCTTCTTTGAAGCTCTCGAAAGTGAAGGTATCAAGGTCGACGATTTAGCCTATGGCCATACCGGCATCTACAGTTTCTTTGTAAAACTACAGAATGGCGTGATGGACGAGAGCATTGTTGGCAAACGTGTCTGCGACTGTCGGGAAGACGCTGCCAAATGGTACACCAAGAAGTGTGAACGCCCCAATCTTGTTCATGCCGTTGCCGAGTCAACACTGATACCATTGCTGGCCCATGCTATGGACGACAGGCCACACCAGTACCGTCTCTATCAGTCTGCCGACCTCACCCTGCGCCACCTGAGTCAGCTACGCCTGCTGGGGAGCATTGAGGACAAGGTACGACAACTCAACGACGAAGCCAACCGTTTCCTGCTCAGCGACACCCAGCAACTATTGCACGCACTCATCAGCAATAGCGACTCACCGTTTATCTTTGAGAAGATTGGCACCCAACTGGAACATATCATGATTGATGAGTTCCAGGACACCAGCACCGTCCAGTGGCAGAACTTCAAGGTATTGCTTCAGGAGTGTATGAGTCATCAAGGTTCTGAGAATCTGATTGTTGGCGATGTCAAGCAGAGCATCTACCGCTGGCGTTCTGGAGACTGGCGTTTACTGAATGCCATTGACCGTGAGTTTCCAAATAGCGAGGAGATGATGGACATCCAACCGTTGGAGGTCAACTACCGTTCCTCTCGCCATATCATTGATTTTAATAATGCATTCTTTATAGAAGCGGCTCGTCAGGAATACGAGAGTCAGCGCGAGGAGTATCCAGAAGGTGCCGAACAGCTGCTCCGCGCCTATGCCGACGTAGCTCAACAGGTTCCTGAAGGACGACCAGCAGAAGGCTTTGTGGAGATTCGTCTGTTGCCAGAAACGGACTATCAGGAAGAAACGATGGGCACACTTATTGACACCATCCGCCAACTGTTGGAACAAGGAGCAACACCGCGAGATATCGCTATCCTTGTACGCACCAACAAATACATCCCACTGATTGCTGCCTATTTTGAGGAGCATTTGTCCGATGTGCGCATCATCAGCGACGAGGCATTCCGACTGGATTCTTCTGTGACGCTCTGTCTACTGACACAAGCCCTCCACCTGCTGACACATCCTGATGACCTGCTGGCCAAAGCCACCATCGTCAAACTTTACCACCGCAGTGTTCTCAGCGATTTAGTCAATGAAAACGAGCTGCTCATCAAGGATCGTTCGCTGGACGCACTCCTCCCAGAGGCATACGTCAGTCATTCCGATGAACTGCGTCAGTTGCCGCTCTACGAGTTGGTAGAACGTCTCTACGACATCTTCCAACTTGAGCGTCTGAACGAGCAGAGCGCCTATCTCTGCGCTTTCTACGACCAGCTGAATGTGTTTGTGAAAGACTATTCCAGCGACATCGATGCGTTCCTGCGTGAATGGGATGATAGCATTGGAAGAAAAACTATCCAGAGTGATGCCACAGACGGCATACGCATTCTGTCCATTCACAAGAGTAAGGGTCTGGAGTTCACCCATGTTCTCATTCCCTTCTGCGACTGGCGTCTGGAACTTCCCGACGTGCTCTGGTGTGAACCCAATGAGGCACCTTTCAATGCGCTGCCCATCGCACCGATTGACTTCAGCAACAGTCAGATGCGAGGAACCATCTACGAGCATGACTATCTCGACGAACATTTACAGAACATCGTCGATAATCTCAATCTCCTGTATGTCGCCTTCACGCGTGCAGCCCGCAGTCTCTACGTTATCGGTCAGCGTGGCAGCAAATCCAATCGTTCAGCACTCATCGAGAAGGTACTGCCCACCCTACGACTGGACAACAGCATCCTCAGTGGTGAAACAGATGAAAAGGCCCCGCTCCTTTTCACCTACGGCACCCCAATTGTTGCTACCACTACTTCCACTGTTTCTCCTGTGAGTTCCTCCAACCCCTTCCTCGCACCTGTTGCTCCAGAGACCATCACCATCAAGACCTTCCCTGCCAAGACGGAGTTCAAGCAGAGCAACAAGAGTCGCGACTTCATTACGGGCAATGACGACCCACAAGAAGCACCGAGCTACATCAAGATGGGTTGCGTGCTCCACGAGATATTTTCTACTATCCGCACCACGGAAGATATCGACACTGCCCTACGTCAGTTACAATACGATGGGGTACTCTACGACGACGAGGTGACTGCCAACAAGCTCACCGCCATGCTTCACAAAAGACTTGAAGACAAGCGCGTAAAAGAATGGTTCTCAAATCGTTGGAAACTTTTTAATGAATGTAGTATTCTGCATCTTAACGAACAGAACGAGGTCGTAGAGCGGCGTCCAGACCGTGTCATGACAGATGGCAAAGAGACCCATGTGGTGGACTTCAAGTTCGGTCGTCCGAAGCCAGAATACTTAGATCAAGTTCGCGAATATATGCAGCTTTTGAAACAGATGGGTATGCCAAATGTTCGTGGCTGGCTATGGTACGTTTACAGCAATAAGATTGAGGAGGTTATTGGTTAACGGTTATTGGTTACTGTATGAAGAGTTTTTTAGAATACGTCGCAGAAGACATCATCAGCAAATATGGCACCAACCTGTCACGAACAGCGGTGGTATTCCCTAACAAGCGTGCCTCGCTGTTCCTGAACGAACACCTTGCACGTCTGTCGCAAGGGAAACCTCTATGGAGTCCTGCCTACATCACCATCAGCGAACTCTTCCGTCAGCAGTCCTCGCTCCATGTTGCCGACCCCATCAAGCTGGTCTGCGACCTCTATCAGTCCTTCCGTCAGTTTACAGGTTCCGAAGAGACCCTCGATAAGTTCTTCGGTTGGGGACAGTTGCTCATCAGCGATTTCGATGACATCGACAAGAATATGGCAGATGCAGACCACGTCTTCGCCAACCTACGTGACATCCACGAACTCGACGACCTGAGTTATCTCACGGACGAACAACGGGAATTGCTGAAACACTTCTTCAGTCATTTTACGGAGGAACACGAGACGGAACTCAAACAACGTTTCCTGCGCCTATGGAGTCATTTCACAGACATCTACCACGACTTCAACCGTCGCCTTACTGACCAAGGACTCGCCTACGAAGGTGCCCTCTATCGCTCTGTGGTTTCTCTGACCAATACCACATCCAGCTTCCCCTACGACCACTATCTCTTTGTCGGCTTCAACCTGCTGCAAAAAGTGGAGCAACAACTCTTCTCTGAACTTCAAAAGGCTGGCAAGGCACGCTTCTATTGGGACTTTGACGACTACTATATGCAGGGCCATGAGGCTGGCCACTATATCGCCCAGTACCTGCGCCATTTCCCCAACGAACTAGACAGCACCGCTGACGATATCTACAAGAATTTCCAGAAGCCAAAGGATATCACCTATATCTCTGCTCCCACCGAGCATATCCAGGCGCGCTACGTCAGCAGTTGGCTGAACAAGCAGCGCATCGCCAAGGGACGTCGCACAGCCATCGTCCTCTGCGACGAGCACCTGCTACCTACCGTCATCCACAGCCTGCCCGACGAAGTAGAAAAGGTAAATATCACTACTGGCTACCCCTTGTCACAGACCCCCGTAGCCTCCTTCATTCAGTGCTACTACGACATGATGCTGGGTGGCAAGACGCCCCGTCTCGTGCGCGCTTTCCGTCGTCATCCGTACTACCGCTACCTCACCGACGACAGCCAGCCTCTCCTCCACCTCCTGCGCCAGATAGCAGCGTCATCCGCCACTACTCCGGACGACTCATCGTCGGACTCTCCTTCGGCTCCCTCTGACCCACTCTTCCAAGAGTCGCTGTTCCGTGCCTACACCCTCGTCAACCGATTGAATGCCCTACAAGAGAGCGGTGACCTCTCTGTCAGTGACACCACCATGCAGCGTCTCGTCTCACAACTTATCCAACAGACCTCCATCCCCTTCCATGGTGAGCCTGCCGAGGGTCTTCAGGTGATGGGTGTACTGGAAACGCGCAACCTCGATTTCGACCACGTGCTGTTGCTCAGCTGCAATGAGGGCAACATGCCAAAAGGCGTCAACGACAGTTCGTTCATCCCACACAGCATCCGTCAGGCCTACGAGCTTACCACCGTCGAGAACAAGGTCAGCATCTACGCCTACTATTTCCATCGTCTGTTGCAGCGTGCCCTGGATGTCACCATTCTCTGGAACAACGCTACAGAAGACGGTCAGCGTGGCGAGATGAGCCGTTTCATGCTACAGCTGATGGTTGAGAGTGGTCAGCATATCAAGCAACACTCCCTGCAGTCCGGCAAGATTATTGCCCGCTATACTCCGCAACCCATTGAGAAGACTCCCCACGTCCTCAGCATCATGCAGAGCCAATGGTTAACAGC
>JAEEGL016118826.1_pt1 | contig 21108 bp, 20 predicted proteins | sample 9134231 | NCBI WGS metagenome assembly JAEEGL01 (sample SAMN16246548, study PRJNA631951) | gut metagenome | biome: gut microbiome; feature: rumen; material: fiber-attached | host: Bos | place: Iran: Karaj | collected 2018-10 | reverse complement strand
GCTGAGAAAAACGGAATGGATATTATCGGCGTATACACAGACAGAGCGTTTTCTGCCAAAACTGATAACAGGCCCGAATTTCAGCAGCTTATTAAAGACAGTGCGAACAAATCATTTGAAGCAGTGCTTGTTTGGAAACTGGACCGTTTTGCAAGGAACAGATATGACAGTGCAAAATATAAATATGTTCTGAAAAAGAACGGTGTAAGGGTTATATCTGCAACTGAAACAATATCCGAGGGAGCGGAAGGTATTCTGCTTGAAACCATGCTTGAAGGTATGGCGGAATACTATTCTGTTGAACTTGCCGAAAAAGTTAAACGCGGACAAACAGAAAACGCTTTGAAATGTAAATATAACGGCGGAGGGATACCGTTTGGACTTTATGTTGACGAAGAACAGCATTTAAAGCCCGATCCGGTTACTGCTCCTCTAGTCAAAGAGATATTCGTTAACTATTCGGAAGGAATGAAACTTCAGCAGATAGTCGATAAGCTGAATGAAAAAGGAGTTGTCAATTCCAGAGGAAATCCGCTCAATGTAAATTCTGTCGGAAGAATTCTGCATAACAGAATATATATCGGAGAATACAAGCACAGCGATGTGGTTGTTCCTAATGGTATCCCGGCAATTATAAGCGAAGAGTTATTTGATACCGTTCAGGAAATGCTGAATGTAAATCGTCGGTCAATAGCAAAGCATAAAGCAACAGAAGAATATCTGCTGACTACAAAGCTTTATTGCGGCAAATGCAAAAATCAGATGTTCGGCGAAAGTGGAAAGAATCACGCCGGAATTATTTATCGTTATTATAAATGTGCAGATGTTAAACGGCACGGCGGATGCGATAAGAAGTCGGTTAAAAAAGAATGGATTGAGGACCTTGTAGTAAACGATACTGTCAAAATGTTGCTGGACGACAAGCTGATTGAATACATTGCAGACAAAATTATTGCATTGGTCGGAACCGAAGATCCGCTTTTGCCTGCATATCACAGTCAGGTCGATGATGTTCAAAAGAGCATATCAAATCTGATAAAAGCGATGGAGCAGGGGATAATTACAGAATCAACAAAGCAAAGACTTGAGGAACTCGAAGCTCAAAAGAAAAAGCTGAACACGGAAATAGCAGCGTTGGAATCCAAAAAGCCAAATATAAACAAGGAAATGATTCTTGCTTATCTCAAAAGCTTCCGTAATTATGATCCCGACCGTGTTGACCACCGAAGAAAACTTATTAATCATTTTGTCAACAAAATTTATCTTTATGACGATAAAGTAATAATCACATATAACTTTAAGAATGTTAAGAAAACCATCTCTTTCAAGGAAGTTGAAGGTGCAATAGACAGTTCGGAATCTTTATCAGCCGGTGCGCCAGAAAAAAAGCAGGTCAACAGACCTGCTTTTTTTGTGCACTCATTCCGCAACGAACCTGTCACCGCGGTTCCTTCTGTTTTTGCATCGCAACTTGAATGAATCGCTTAAATATGATATGCTTTTAAAAGTAATAAATCCGTTATAGCTGAGGTTTTTATTTTGAAAGACTATACAATAAATCAAATAACTCTTGCTGAATATCCGAATTGCAATGCAATCTGGAATATGCAGACCTGTCCTTATACCGATATGTTCATTGAGCAGATAAAGGCGGGCAGCCGCGATGTGTTTATACTCTCTGTTGATGACGAATATATTGCCGGGTGCGACCTTGTTTATGAAAATCCAGAATATGGCACAATTTCCGGCGTGAGACTTTATCTTTCTCACCTTATCGTTAAGCGTGACGAGCGCGGCAAAGGTTACGGCGAAGCATTGTCACGGTATCTGCTCGACAAAGCAAAAGAAAAAGGATATAAGTCTGTTGCTCTGGGCGTTGATTGTAACAACACCGCCGCAGTAAATCTTTATAAAAAACTCGGCTTTAACATTTACGAAGAAGCCGAGGATAAGGACGGAATGTTTTACAGAATGGAGAAAAATCTGTAAGGAATCAAGATGTTATTTCTCACTGTGTCATAATAACGCCGTTACTCAGGTCAATGTTTTCTCTTCACAGTTATACAGTTCCTCATTTATCTGAGCAACACTTTTCTTTTCACTGATTCCCTTTATGATTATGCTGTCTCTTTTTGCTTTTGGGTAAAGTGCTGCTAAACCTGCAATTTTGAGTAATGCCTGGGTTTCATCTAAAGTCATATCCATCGCCACACAAATACATATCAGTGAGTCGCGGGAGGGAAGTCTGGTTCCCGAAAAAATCTGATATCCCATAACTTCGCTGAACTCGGTTTTCTTTATCACTTCGGACTTGACTAAGCCTTTTTTGGCGATTATATTATTTAAGTAAGTTGAGAGCTCATCGCTCACCATATATTGCGAGTTTTCTTTCAGATACTCGCTAATATTATTTGCCTTAAGCAACTCGTTCATTAATTCATCAGTAGATTTTTTTATCATAAATACACCTCTTTGGGAGTGATTATTATGCAATCGGAATTCGATTCGATTATTGCAGAGCAGTTTGAATTTGTCAAGTCTTTAAGTAACAAAACAGATAAAGCCATTAATGTCATACGCCATAAATCCACCGGAAACAGACTTGTTGTTATAAAGGGTAAAGGGAATAAGGCAGTTTATGAATATCTTATGAGCATATCTCATCCGAATCTGCCGCGCATATATTCGGTTGAAGAAGAAAACGGCAATTTAATCGTTTATGAAGAATATATTGACGGAATAACCGTCGGAGATGTTCTTCGGACAGGGCTGTATAAAGAAAGCGGCGTCAGGGCGGTCATAACCGGAGTGTGTAATGCCCTTGATACTTTGCACAATAATAACATTATCCACCGCGACATAAAGCCGGAGAACGTGATTATTGACACCTGCGGCAATGTCAAGCTTGTTGATTTTGACACTGCAAGAGTATATAAAACCTATCAGTCTAATGATACCGCTTTTACCGGCACGGCAGGCTTTGCCGCTCCCGAGCAGTTTGCAATTTCGCAAACCGATTCCAGAACGGATATTTTTGCGCTGGGAATAATGATGAATGTCATGCTTACAGGCGAGCATCCGTCAAAAAAGCTTTATGGAGGCAAATACGGTAAGGTAATAGAAAAGTGTATTTACGTTGATCCAAATGGACGGTTTCAGAATGTAAAAGATCTGGTCTCGGCATTATAAACTTCAAAAATCACAAAGAACTGTGTAATCCCGTTAAAAAACGGCTTGCACAGTTCTTTTTTATGCAGCTTGCATAGGACTTATTATTTTTAATAATTTATAATTAAAACAATTATTTATGATTCTCAAGCACAAGCTTAATTATTTCTTTCTCGTTTTTGTTAAGATGCATATAACTGCTGAGCAGCTTTTTTTCATCTTTTGTCAGCGATGAAACATTAAAGTCAGGGGATGAAGTTCTGCCGATGAGATAATCGACACTGACAGAGAAATAATCTGCAATTTTGATTAAAACAGCAATCTCAGGTTCAACGCTCTGATTTTCATATTTGTTAATGGATTGCTGGCTGACACCGACAGCTTCCGCCAACTTCTGCTGACTGATTTTATGCTCATTTCTTAAAGATTTTAGATTCTTTATCATAATTATCACCTTCTTTATTTTAACAATAAATAAGGGTAAAATGAAAAACTTATTATTAGTTATTGACTACAACTATAAGTTGTGATTAAATAGAACTGATAAAATAGAAAAGGTTGATTGTATGTATTGCCCCAATTGCGGAAAAGAATTGCCAGAAGGCACAAAGTTTTGCATAGAATGCGGAACAAAGCTTGAGACGGAGCGGATTGAAACCGTTAACTATGTTGCCGAAGAATCAGAAGTCTTAGGAAAAGAAACGGTCGATACTTTTGCGAGAATCGAAGAGCAGAGCGCCGCACCTATGCAGGAAAAACCCGAGCCTGCACAGCCTACACCCGTAAATACTGTTCCTCCTGTTGCAACAAATCCTGCGCCGGCAAACGCTTCTTTTGAAATTTCACCTAACGGAAAAATCACATCGGGTAAAAAGGGCAGAACAAAGTTCAAGGATTTATCGCCGAAACAGAAAGCTATCCGATTCGGAATAGGCGGCTTGCTTATTCTTATCGGATTAATTTTGTTTATTTCAGACGGGATCAAGGGTTCTGAAAAAGCAGGAGACGATATTCGCAACACGGGGATCAATAATGGAATAGTCGTTGAAAATAAATCGGTCAATTATTCTGGCGGGGTCAGTTTTAATATTACACTTGATCAGTTTATTCAAAAATATAATGATGCTTATGCCGAATTAATAAAATCGGATGAAAACTATCAAACATTGGGTGATTCATATATTGACAGCTTGATTGAAGCAAACAGCTTAAAAAAAAGTGATTTTATTAAAGCAGATTCCAATGCAGATTATATAGAGTATTCTATTGATTATAGAAATATCGGCATTGGATTAAAACACGGATCGGCCATTTTTTCTGTAGAAGTTGATCCGAATGATAATTATATCTGGTCAATTAAATATCATGTTGATTATGCGTTGCTTGGAGTTAATGATTCCTCAATGGAACACTGGCTTCTGGAAATTCCGTCATGTATTTTCAGTATGTTTGATGTTGACTATATTGATAAAATGGTCCAAATGGATGAAAACACTCATTCAATGCTTATTAATAATATTGGATATTTTGCTGCAAGGATGAATAACGAAGAATGGATTATAATGTCCGCTTGCACAAGTGACAGTCAAGAATATTCTCTTTTATCAAGCCGAGACAAACAACCTTATCAGACCCAGGTCGTCAAGGGCGGTGTTGAAAAAGCTTACGATGAAAGCTACGGAAAGGTGCAGACAATAAAAACAGGCAATGTCGATTTCATTATTGCCAACAATTACGTTTACGGCAAATCTTACGCAACCATTGACAATGTCGTGCTTGTAGATTACGGCATAGGCAAAATCGAAGGCCTTGCAAAGGTTACTCTCAAGGGTCTCTCCCGCAGCGACAAAGATTTCAGAATCAGCTACAAAGCTTATGACGCAAAGGGCGATGTCGTCTCCCAGAGCTATATTCTCGCGGCTGTCAAAGATGCCAACTATAAAGAGGGTGAAACGATTGACTGTCGTTTCAGTCTTAGAAGAGACCTCGAAATCGTAAAAATTGAATTTGTTAACTATACAGAAGAGAAACAAACATAATAAATATATGATTTGTATAATAAAGAATATCATGGGAAATAATTGAATCGGAAATTCAAAAAATCATTACATCAGAACTGACCTGCAGAATAAAAGATAAAGTAACTGAATGGGCGATTATTTTAACAAGTAAATAAATATAAATGAAGGAGAAATAAACTATGTATTGCCCCAATTGCGGAAAAGAATTGCTTGAAGGTGCAAAATTTTGCCCTGACTGCGGAGAAAAAATCGAAGCAGAAAAGTCGGAAGCCGTTAACACTGTTGCCGAAGAAGTTGAAATCGTAGAAAAAGAAACGGTCGATACTTTTGCGAGAATCGAAGAGCAGAGCGCCGCACCTATGCAGGAAAAAACCGAGCCTGCACAGCCGACTCCCGTGAATACCGTTCCGCCGGTTGCAACAAATCCTGCGCCGGCAAATGCTTCTTTTGAAATTTCATCCAACGGAAAAATCACATCAGGTAAAAAGGGCAGAACAAAGTTCAAAAATTTATCTCCGAAACAAAAGGCAATCCGATTCGGAATAGGCGGTTTGCTTATTCTTATCGGATTAATATGGTTTATTTCAGACGGAATAAAGGGCTCTGAAAAAGCGGGGGGTGACTATGCAGACAATTCTATATCAGATGAAAAAACAGAGAATTATAATGATAATATTGTGAAAAACGAATCAATCAACAGCACGGGAGGTGTTTGCTTTAATACCACAATAGATGAATTCATTAATAACTATAATAATAATCTTGCTTATTTTTATAATAGCAATGAAACATATCAAAACGCAGGTCAGTCTTACATTGATTCTTTAATTGATATGAACAGTTTAAAAATTAGCGATTTTGAAATTCATGATGAAACTATAGAGGAAGATACCTTTATAGATACATATTCTAGTTATTTATTAGATTATGGTAAAGTTGGTATGGGATTAAAAAGAGGATCTGCCGCACTTTCTATAAACGTTGAACCAGAAACAAAAGAGATTTTTTATATAGAATATGTTGTGTCCGATAATTTGTATAATGCAAACACTGAACATTGGAATGGGGAGATACCAGTATGTATTTTTAGTGACTTTGGTGTTGATTCTAATTATTTTACCACTGAGACTAGTTATTCAAACGGAATATTATCTACTTGTTTCGAGGAAAATGGATTCATTCATTTTATAATTTCGTCAGCGACAAAAGACAGTTATGCTTACAAAAATAATATAGGTTAGATGGTAGCGAGAATGCCTGTATGGGGAAAACCCGATACTGATATAAATAAAGGAGTAAACAAACATGGGCTTTATTTCAACTAATTGTCCGAGTTGCGGTTCGCCGATAGAATTGGATGACAGCCGCGAGTTCGGCTTTTGTCAGTTTTGCGGAACTAAAATTGTTCAGGATAAAATAGTTGTTGAACACAAAGGCGAAGTTAAGATTGACAATTCCGAATTGGTGCAAAAATATCTTCAGAATGCTGACAGAGCACTTAGAAAACATGACTGGGAAGAAGTCGAAAAGTATTATAATTTGATTGAACAAAACACCTTTAATAATATGGAAGCAGCTTTCTTCAGTTCTTATGGTAAAGCAATGCTGGCTTTGAGCGATTCGGATTTTCATAAAAGAGAACAAAAATTTGATGTTCTCAAAAGGTCTATGTCTGTAATAAGCGATTATTATAATGAAACAACAGAAGACAAGGAAGCTGTTCTGAAAAAGATAAGTGAGTATATAAAAGTTATGTATACGGTTGATTCCGTAAACAACTATAACAAAGAAGGAACAACATTTACCGGCTCACTTGTTGATGGCCTTTTGAGCAATCCGGGCTCATTTAGATGGCATATTGCGCTTTTAAACGGGGTAAAGGCAGCGTTTTTGACGGAACTTAATCAGATTCGCGAAAAACATGATGACGCATTTATACAGGAATTAATTAACGAATACACTGGTCAGGGGAACAATACGCAGGAAAAGAGCTCTCCCAATAAAGCGACACCTGAAGAAAAAACGCAAAATATTCAGGATCCGGATTTAAGCAAATATAAAGACGGCGCAAAGGGATTCTTTGCGGGTTACAAAGATTTCAAATCGTTATCTTTAAAACAAAAGATACTCCATATTGCTATTCCTGTTATTCTCTTTGTTTTTATTTTTTCAATGTTTGGCGGAAGTTCTGACAGTAAGTATATAAATGCCGCAAAAGAAGCCTATCTTGAATTAAACGCATTTAGTTCAAGCGCACAATGGTCAGAAGAAAAAGTGGTTGAAAAAGACAATTATGGTCGTGCAATCGTAGTTATGAGAGTTACGATTCCGGAATATAAAGTGGATAGTTATGTTTCCGCGGTTGTTTATAAACACGACGGGAGTTGGGGCTATTATTATGGCGGATTCAAAACATTGTCGGGAAAAAATGATGAATCAACTATTCGCAATATTAAGAATTCATCATATTGGAACGATCCCGATTTCTAGAATTAAAATATAAACCAAGTCAAGGCTGCCTTCAGGCAGCCCGTCATAAACCAGTATTATTGGATTTTCCGGATAATACTGAACAATTCAATATTATCAAGCAATTCGGCGTGATTCAGATCACGCCGATATTTCTTTGTCGGGACTATTTTCTGATTCTTCGGCATATTGCATCAGGCTTTTAACGGGAATAAAGCCGATAAAGTCGTATTTGATGTGGATTTTGCGGATGCGATGTTTCTTTGCTGTTGACATCTTCGGCTTTTTGTTGATTGTTATGCATTCGCCGTCGTCATCATCATCGATGTTTTCACCCGAATTGTTATCGACATCGCAGTTTTCGATGTATATGCCCTGAATCAGTTCGTGAAGATTGCAGCCGTTAAGACTGTCATCTTCTATGTGAGATCTGACAAGTGAAATGAACTTGTCAAGATTCTCTGTATTCTGTTCCTGTGTATCAATCTGTTTCTGTAGCTGTATTGCTTTTGATTTGAGTTCTGTTTGCTCGGAATCATAACCTTCGGAAAGCATTTTGAACCGCTCATCGGATATTTTACCCGATGCGTTATCTTCATAAATTTTCGTATAAAGCCTGTCTATTTCCGAAATGCGGTATTCTGCCTGATCAAGTTGTCTTCGAAGTGATTTCAGTTCTTGCTGTGAAACATTCTCAGTTGCCCGTTTCATATACTCACGGAAATAGTCTTCATAGCAATAGACAAAGGATATTACCGCCTTCATATGTTCCCAGACAAGCTTTTCAAGAATCTCCGCTCTTATGAAATGAGTCCGGCAATCTTTACAGTTCTTATGATGACTTGAGCATTCAAAGAAATCCTGCCTTGATTCAAAGTATTCCGTTGTGCAGTAATACATATTGCTGCCGCAATCATAGCAGTAAAGCAAACCGGAAAAGATATGGCTCTTGCCTGTTTTGGTTTTGCGATGTCGCTTCTCACGGATTTGCTGAACCTTATTGAAGGTGTCCTCATCTATGATTGCTTCGTGAGTATCCGGAGTGATAACCCAGTTCTCTTTTGGATTATCTCTTCTTTTTTTATCCCAGATTGAATTTGTGTAGGTTTTGAATGCTACGGTGCATCCCGTGTATTCAAGACGTTCCAAAACACCAACGACAGCAGCTGAACACCAATGAAAAGGATTGTCATTAGCTTTGCTGTTGACAGGCAACCCCTTTTCATTTTTATACGCAGTGGGACTGAGTGTTTTTTCTTCTGTCAGCTGTTTAGCAATCTGACTGGGACCTCTGCCCTCTAGGCAAAGGCTGAAGATGTGCTTTACAACTTTTGCCGCATCTTCATCGACAATCCAATGGTTACTGTCATCAGGATCTTTGACATATCCATATGGAATCATAGTGGTGAGTGTTTTACCGCTCTCGCCTCTCATACGGTTGACCGCACGGATTTTTCTGCTTGTATCAAGCGGATAAAACTCATTGAACAGATTCTTGAATAATGCCATATCATTGTCGGTGCTGTTGGGATTGGCAGAGTCATAATGATCATTAACAGCTATGTATCTTATGTCTAACTGAGGAAATACATATTTTTGATAATAGCCGACCATCGTTGAATCTCTGCCGAGTCTGCTCAGGTCTTTTGTGATGATTGTTCTGACTTTGCCTGCTTGTGCGTCTGTCAACAATCGCTGAAAACCCGGTCTGTCAAAATTGGTGCCGGTGTAGCCGTCATCAATGTAGAAAACGGGATTTGAAAATCTGTTTTCTTTGACATAGTTCAGAAGCATTTCTTTCTGGTTCTGAATGCTCATTGATTCTGCGTTTCGTTCATCTTCCTGGGATAATCTGCAATACAGTGCTGTAATCTTATTTGTTGCCGTGTTCAATTTTTCCTCCTTATCTGCGGCAACTGTCACAGGGTTGGTTACGGTTATATCATTACGAACAGAGGTGTTAATCATAACTGTTATCCTCCGGTTCGGTAATGGCTGATTCAAGAATAGTAGTGTTATTTATCTCATTATCAATAACTCTTTTTAACTTGTTGTGAAGAAAATCTTCGCCGTCATAAGTTCCGTCAACAACATACTTAATTGATTTGACTGTTTCTTCAATTTCAAATTCGGGAATAATAAATGCTGCTATATTGTCAACTGATAACCCGCCGTTTTCATTTATCTTTGTATAATGGCTTTCATGCAACGGCGACGGCGCGTTTTCTTCATCGGGATTTTTGTAGTAGTATTCAATTATCTCGTCTGCAAATGCTATTGTATCATCAAATTCGTTATTCTTCAATTGTCGCTCACCAACCGTTCTTTAGAAAGATTTACATAAAACCAATAACAATTATACTGAAACATTAACTGAGGTGAGAGTATTATACAGCAAACAAATGTTCGAGTAAATAGATTTTTTGCAGAAAATTATTTGCGGTCGTTTTTAGGTGACTGAAAAATTTTTTATCATTAAAACTGAACTAGTTTAAAAATAACAAACAGTTTAATTAACAACCGTTCTCGAAAAGCACGCGTATATTTTTTCAAACCACTGATAAAAAATTCCCCCGGCGGATTCAGAACAATTATTCTGACTTTTATCGTCGGGGGCATAACTGTTTTATTTTTGGGCTCATTGATTTATCAATGATGTGTCAGGGGTTTGGGGATGTAATCACCAACAGGTTTGTGTTTGTGGGAACAGACACCTTGCTTGCCAGGTTTTGTTCCGGCATGCAAGGGCGCAATCAATTTATTGATTGTATATACAGTCCACTTACTTGCTGAGAACAGTTACAAGGTGTTGCTGTAAAAATGATTACGGTTTGCCAACGCACAATCAATCTCCGATGATTATAATGGATTAATCTAGAAACGAAATCTTCACAATTTTCATATTTACGAGTTTGTCGCAAAAACGGATCATAAGTTTATGAAGCAAGCCGACATCGTTGTAAATATCGCGGTATCCACGCATATAACTTTTTGCCGAAACCGAGCTGAAGTTTTTACTCCAGTTCTTTAATTCATTTTCATCCTCAAGAGAAAAGAATGCGCCGACATCTGTTATTCCCGCTTCTCTGAGCCAGGTTTTCATCATCATCTTCGCGCCCCGTCTGTTGCAGGAATCAAACACAAGCACACCGCCCGGGAAACGCTCCGCAAGTTTATTGAAAAGGGCTTTTGCTTCTTCTGTTCTGAAATAGTAAAACACTCCTGTCGCGAAAAATACAACTCCGTTTCCCGATTGAATATTATCCATCCAGCTGTAATCGTTCAGATCGCAGGCGATGTTTGTTTCTCTCTCCGAAGCAGGCAGAAGTTCATTCCTGATTTTTATAACGTCGGGCATATCAATATTGAAACCTTTGCAGCTTCCGTTATCGCATTTTCCGATTGTGTCATCAAGTCCGCAGCCGAGATTGACAACAGAGGCTTCGGGATGCTCTTTGAGATAATCTTTAATCTCGCAGGCAACATCATACTGTCTCTGAGCCACTTCAAGCGCGCCGAAAAGCCCCACGGCTGATTCCATCTTTTTCCGGTTTTCCTCAAAATCATAATCGAGCATCCCGCAGATTCTTGCCGCTTCGGGGTCGGAGAAAAGCTGCGGAAACTTTTCTGAACATACAAGACGGCCGAAAAGCGGAATAACCAGTGTTTCCTGCACGGTATTTTTTTCAATATGATATTTATTCATCTTATTCTCCTTTTTCGCAAAGGTTTGATATTTCATCGGCGAGAATTCCGGGTTTTAGCGCTGCAAGACCGCCGTGCCCGATGTTTTCAAACTCCCTGAATGTTGTATTTGGGAAAGCGTCTTTTATATATTCAACATCCCATTTGCGCGCTTTCTTTTCGGAAGAGGCATACCAGTATTCAATGTTTTCGCAGGATGTTTCAATTTTCTCGGGCATTGAAAAATTGTTGCAGGATTCAAATGTGCGCCAGATTGTTTTTGCGCTTATCATTTTCAGCACATCCGCTATATATTGAAGATCCTCTTTTGAATATTCATCGGAGGTAAACGCTTTTTCTATAAGCTTTATTCCGCCGAGCTTGCCCGAATAAATCAGCAGAAAATCTTTTAAAGCGATAAACCTTGTCGCGATATACGGCAGACGGTAAGGCATTATGCCGCCGTCCATAACGGCAGAATCTGTTTTTATGCAGTTATCGGCAAGAAATCTCGCGACAACGGAGCCGCCCATTGAGCATCCGTAAACGCAGGAAAGATTATCAATTCCGTGCGCTTCGAGCCAAGCCGCAAGTTCAGAGGCGATCTTCTCAACGCTTGTAAAATCGCCCCGGCTATCTTTGTCATAACCGGGCAGAGCGGGAACAACAAGATGATATTTTGTTTCCAGCAGCGGTATGACATACTCAAAATAATCCCACATCACAAGCGACGGGTGTATTAGCAAAACCGTCTTTTTGTTTTCTTTTCCGAATTCGTGAACTGTCATTTTCTCACTCACTTCTTACAACGGAAATATACTATTGAACCGTCGGTGTTTATATTTATATCGGAATAGTATTTTTTCAGAATAGTTTTAAGTTCTTCCTCGGTCTGAAACGGCGGAGTAAACCAGCCCTTTTTGCTGAGTATATTTTTAACCAGCCAGTCGGTTATTTTCGATTTGCCTTTAATATAAAAGCAGGCGATGAATTCGCCGCCGCTTTTAAGAACGCGGAAGGTTTCCGAAAATGCCTTTTCTTTATCCGGGAAGGCGTGAAAGCCGTTCATACTCAGAACAATATCAAAGCTTTCATCGGGCATCGGCAGGTTTCCGACATCACCCTGAATAAAATCAATGTGTTTAAATTTTCCGAGGCGCGATTTCGCCTGAGAGAGCATATCGGCGCTGTAATCCAGGCAAGTGATTTTCGCGTTTTCGAGTTTCGCCCATTTCTTCTCGGTAAATACCGCCGTGCCGACGGGAACATCGAGCAGCGAACCCGAAAAATCATCGGGAATAAAGCCGAGTATTCTCCTCGCGATTTCATTGTCGTCCGTGCCGCTCCAAAATATTTTTATATACAGTTTACTGAAGATATTGCCCTGAGTCAGAACATCATCATAAATATTCTTTGATGATTCATAAGCGTCTTTAATCTTATCAGCCATTTTTACACCCCGGTTATTGTTTCTTCTTGTATCCGCAGTCGCAGTATGGGCCGCCCGATGCGAGCGTGTATTCTCTGACAAATTCAGCCGTTCTGCCCGCGTCTGTCATGGTGTAGTCGAGACGGCACATGGCGGGAACGAGATCATAAAGCCCGAGTTCTTTCATAAGAACGCAGATTCCGCATTTTGTGAACCTCGCCTCATATCCGCTGCCGTCTTCATAAGGATAAAAATCCATATTCCAGGAGTATGGATTGCGGTCGGCGGCTTTGAGCGCGGTTGTCGTCTTCATGCCTTCAATATCTTTTCTGCCGAATTTCTTTTTTCCTTCCATACGGCAGAACCACACGGTAGGTTTGTTCATAAGTGATTTCGCGTAGTAATCGGCGAGCTTTTCAACATCAGGCTTTTCCTTCATATTAAGGATGAACGCGGCAAGCAGAGCACAGTTGACAATATTCATTTTAAAACGGTCCGCCTTTTCAAATTCGGGAAGTTTAGCGATTATCCTTTTGTATTCGAGTTTCGCGCGGGCGGTTATCTCATATGCTTCCCGCTCTGAAAAGCCGAGAACCAAAACAAGATTTTTACCGAAAGATTTTTTATAAAGCGCCCACATTCCCGCAGGCATACCTGAATATTTCAAAGTGAAAACCGCCTCTCCCGAAATGCTTTTTCATTTTTTAACGCAATAGTTAGCGTCTGCTAACCGAAGTATATAACAAATTCACGGAAAATTCAAGAACAAATCAATAAGATTTTATTTATTTTCACTTTCAATAATAGTCAAAATCCTCTTGATTTTTATCCGGGGCAGTGATATAATTCAAATGAGTTAGCAATTGCTAACCAAATATCGCGGGCAGTCCGCGTTTATTTTTGCTTTTGCGGTTAGCCATTGCTAACTCAAATGATGTTAAGAGGAGTTTATATGTCGGAAGATATGTTTGTCCGCCACTGCGCCCCTACTCTCGCGGGGCTTAAAACAGGAAATCTATTTGCCTGCGGATTTGAAAGTGAATATGAAATGCGCAACACGGTCAAAGCCGTAAACCGGCGGCTCAGAGGTAAAGGACTGTGCTTTGTGCCGATGAGATACAGGAATGGAAAAGCGCTTCTTTATTTATACCGTCCCGACAGATTGCGGAATGATTTGCGGCACGACATCGCGCGGGACATTCTTGACGGCTGCGGGTATTCTCCCGAACAGCCCGGCAGGTGTATAAACTGCCTGCGCGAAAAGCTTTCGGAGTGCGAAGATTTTCCGCACGAGATCGGTCTGTTTCTCGGCTATCCGCCCGATGATGTGAGGGGGTTTATGGAACAGGGCGCCAAGAACTGCAAATGTTCGGGCTGCTGGAAGGTTTACGGCGATGAGAAATCTGCGCTGCGACTTTTTGAAAAGTATAAAAAATGCACCGAAGTTTATTCCCGCAGACACGCCGAGGGTTTTCCCGTTGAGCGTCTCGCGGTGGCAATAAAAGAATAATTGTGAAAGAGGAATATATATGTTTAAAAAATGGAACAAAAAAGAAGTTATAACGGCGGTTATCTGTTTCGCTGTTTATTTCGCGCTTATCCTCGCGACCGAACTGCCCGGCTTTTTAAGCCCGCTTTACTGGCTGATGTTTCCCGTTCTCGCGGCTTTCGTTTCGGCGGGATCGCTTACCTGTGTGATGAATATGAAAAAGGGCTTCGGTTCTGCCGCCGCTCTGCCTCTGCTTTGGTTCATCGTCAACCGGCTTATGGGCGAAATCGGAATGTCCGTAATGTGGCTGGGAATAATCCTTCTCATAATTGTCGCGGAACTTATGCGTTATATGTTCGGATATGACAGCCGTCTCGGCATAAGATGGTGTGTTCCCGTTCTGGGGCTTGTTCCTTCGTGCGTGCTTCTGCCGCTTTATTTCGACAGGGCGGAGTATTTCTCAAGGGCTAACGAAGAAATGGCGGCGGATTATGTAGCCGGACTTGATAAATACGGAACAATATGGATGTTCGCTCTCGTCACCGCGCTTTGCATTGCGGCATCCGTTGTCTCGGAGAGAATAAGCGAAAAAATCATTAAAATCGAGGGGTAAATATGAGTTTCTGCGAACTTAAAAACATAAAAAAGAGCTTCGGCAGCGGAGAGAACAAAGTCGAAGTGCTCAAAGGTATAGACCTTAACATTGAAAAAGGAGAAATCTGCGTTCTGCTCGGGCCGTCCGGCTCGGGCAAAAGCACGCTTTTGAATATTATAGGCGGTATAGAGACCGCCGATGAGGGCACCGTTTCGGTAAACGGCGAAAAAATTGCGGATCTCGGCGAAAAAGCGCTGACGGAATACAGACGGCATCATCTCGGCTATGTGTTCCAGACCTATAACCTGATACCCAACCTCACCGTGCGCGAGAATATTGAGGTAGGCGCGTATCTGAGCAAAAACCCGCTGAACATCGACGAGCTTATGGAAACGCTCGGAATATCCGACCAGAAAAACAAACTGCCCAATCAGCTTTCGGGCGGCCAGCAGCAGAGAACTTCAATCGGCAGAGCGATTGTAAAGAACCCCGATATTCTGCTTTGCGATGAGCCGACGGGTGCGCTCGATTACACAACTTCAAAAGAAATTCTCAAACTCATTGAGGATGTCAATAAAAAATACGGCAACACCGTCATTATGGTAACGCACAACGACGCCATAAAGAATATGGCGGACAGAGTGTTCAAACTGCGCGACGGAGTAATAAGAAAATCTTATGTCAATGATGAGAAGATTCCCGCCTCGGAACTTGACTGGTAACGGGGGCGGCAAGATGAAAAATCCTCTCAACAAAAGATTTAAGCGCGAGATAAAAAGCGACGCGGGCAAATACATCGCCGTATTTCTGTTCCTCGTTCTGTTCATCGGCGTAATATCGGGCTTCCTTGTCGCGGATAACAGCGTGTCGGCGGCTTATCACGAGGGCTTTGAAAAATACAATATCGAAGACGGGCATATAACATTCAAATCCGAACCGCCCGAGGAAATCCTCACGCAGATTGAAAAAGCGGGAGACCTCAAATTTTACAATCTCTTTTATAAAAACGAAGCGCTTGTCGGTTTTGACGCCGATACGGTAAAAACCGTGCGCATTTATTCCTTAAGAGACACGGTAAACACAGTCTGCCTTATGGAAGGCAAAATGCCCGCAGGTGCAGGTGAAATAGCAATAGACCGCCTTTTTGCAGAAACAAACAAAGTCAATATCGGCGACACGCTGCGTTTCTCGGAATGTGAATATAAAGTTTCGGGCTATGTCGCTCTTCCCGATTACAGCTGCCTTTATGAGAATAATTCCGATATGATGTTCAGCGCCGTGAATTTCTGCGTGGCGATTGTCACGCCCGCGGGCTTTGAAAACCTCGGCGACGCGCATCTGTTTTATAACTACGCCTGGAAATATCTCAGGCCGTATGCAAATGAAACCGAGCAGAACGACCGCTCCGAAGCGCTTATAAAATCGCTTGAAAACATAATAAAGAAATATGATGAAAAACTGATTCAGGCGCAGGTTGACGCCGTGTGGAGCGATGCCGTCGCTCTCTCGGGCGAACTTGAAGACAAATTTGAATCTGCCGCGAAAGAGATAGAAAAGAAAGTAACAAAAGCGGGCGAGGATGCCGTAAAAGACGCGCTCGCGACATTTTCACAGGATGAAATCTCGGAAATACTCCTCAGGGAATCGGGTATGACCGAAGAGCAGGTTTATTCCGAAATGATGGAAAGGGCGAACCTCACCTCCGCGCAGAAACTGAAACTGGCGGCGGACTCAAAAAAACTCAGCAATGAGGAACTGCTCGAAGAAGCCATGGAAATGACGGGGCTCACTCAGGATGATATTTCCGAAATGCTGCTCGACATAACGGGAATAACCGAGGAAAAAGCCGCCGAAATACTGCTTGACGAATACTGCAAAAAGAACAATACAACGGTTGAGGCTCTTGTCGCCGCGAAACTCGGCACAACTGAGCAGGCGCTCAAAGATATGCAGTCGGCATTTGAGGACGCCGAAAGCCTGACGGGCGACCTCGACATAAACAGCAAAGAGGCACCGAAAATCGATTTTGACAAACTCGAGAAAGACAGCGACGTTGAGTCGGGACTCGATTTCTCTTTTGATGAAATCTATTCAATAATCGACAAGGTTGACGCGGCGAATGTCTATGATACGGCTGACATCCGCAAAACACTCGGCAAGCTTGAAAAACTGATGGATATTCACCCCGATGACAGCGAGCTTATAGATATAAAGGATTATATTCCCCGCTATCAGAATATGGCGATTATGTTCACGGGCAACGATATGAGCTCCGACCACGCGACGGTTGTTCTTATGCTCTACATTATGCTCGTAATTCTCGCTTTCGTGTTTGCCGTTACCATATCAAACACAATTTCAAAGGAAGCGGGCTCAATCGGCACTCTGCGCGCGTCGGGTTACGGCAGGGGCGAGCTTATAAGGCATTATCTTGTTCTGCCCGTAACGGTTACTGCGCTGGGCGCGGTTGCGGGCAATATCCTGGGCTACACCGTGTTTGAAAGCGCTTTCGTAAAGATTTATTACACAAGCTATTCGCTTGTAACATATAAGACCCTGATGAACGGCGAAGCGTTCCTGCTCACAACGGTAAGCTCGGTTGCGCTTATGCTGATTGTCAACATATTTGTTCTCGTACGAAAGATGAAAGTCCGTCCGCTTGATTTCCTGCGCGGAGAGGTCTCTTCGCATAAACGGAAAAAAGCGGTTAAAATCAGCCCGAAGCTGCCGTTCCTGCAAAGATTCGGCCTTCGCATCTTTTTCCAGAACGCGGGCTCCTATGTCGTTCTCTTCTTCGGCATTCTTTTCGGCGGCATTCTCGCCGTTTTCGGTATGCTGTTCGGGCCGATGTTTGAGGAATACTCCGTTCTCGCGAGAGACACAATGTTCTGCGATTACCAGTATATTGTCAAAAACGATTCCGTTGAGACCGGAAACGAGCAGGCCGAAAAATTCTGTATGACGGCCCTTGACACCGATGTTAAGGGATATGTCAAGGACAGCGTGTCAATTTACGGCATAGCGGATAACAGCAGCTACATCAAAGCGGATATTCCCGCCGGAAAGGTGCTTGTTTCCGAAGGCGTTATGAAAAAATTCCGCTTTGAGCCGGGTGATAAACTGACTCTCAAAGAGCCGTATTCAACAAAGACTTACACATTCACCATTGCGGGCGATTATCCATATCTTGCCTCGCTCGCCGTCTTTATGCCGCGTGAGGACTACCTCGAAATGTTTGACAAGAGCGGCGATTATTTCACCGGATATTTCAGTAACAGCGAACTTACCGACATTGACGAAGACGATATCTATACAACAATACGCCTTCAGGACGCCACAAAAATAGTTGACCAGCTTTCGTCCCTCATCGGCTTCATGGATATATTTATGTATTTCGGCGTTGTTATATTCCTGCTTCTTATGTTCCTTTTGACAAAGCAGATTATCGAAAAGAACAGCCGTTCAATCGCAATGACCAAGATTCTCGGCTTCAAAAACAGCGAAATCGCGAAGCTGTATCTTCTCGCCACATCCGCGGCGGTTGTAATCTCGCTTCTGCTGTCTGTGCCCGTAATCCATATGCTGCTGCAGTGGGCTTTCAGATATTATCTGTATGTAAAAATGTCGGGCTATATTCCCTACATCGTTTCAAACACATGCTATATAAAACTCTTCGTGATGGGTATGGCGAGCTACGCTGTCGTCGCCGCGCTTATGCTCCTGAAAATCAGAAAAGTGCCGATGGGCGAAGCGCTTAAAAATCAGAATATGTAAAACTCAAATTATATTTGAAAAGAGGTATCATTATGAAAAAACATCCCGTTCTTGCAATCATAATCTCCGCGATTGTTTACCTTGCTCTTTATCCGCTCGGTTCGGCAACGGGTCTTATTCATCCCGCCTGCTACGCTTATGTCGGCACACTTTTGCCGCTGCTGTTCGCCTTTGTATATCTGCCCGCGGCGGCAAACCGGCAGGGTTTTGGCGCGGCGGCAATCCTCAACGGATTTGTGCTGATATTGGGCTTTATTGCAGGCGAGGGCAATCTGTCTTTCGCTATCGGAATGATTGCTCTGACCGTTATCGCCGAAATTATCAGAGCAGTCTGCGGCTATGAATCAATAAAAGGCGTCCGCCTGAGCTTCATCCCGTTCGCCTTTTCGTTCTATTCATATTCCGCCCACTGGTGGTTTGACAAAGAGGGCTCGCTCGCTGCGGCTCTTGAAGAAATGCCCGTCGGCTACGCGGATAAAATGGAGCCCGTAATCAACAATATTCCCGTTCTTGTTATTGCGCTGGTTATCACCGTTCCCGTCGCGATACTCGGTATGAGAATTGCGGAAAAGGTGCTGAAAAAGCAGGCATCGCTTCTGAAATGAGGTGATTCTGTGGGCTTTATGAAATCATTTTTCAGCCAGACGAAAAAGCCGGAGGGCTTTCTCGGCAAGGTTATGGTAAACGGCATGAACGGCAGCGGTCACGCCTCTCTCGCCGAGTGGGGCTTCGGATTCATCAAAACGGAAAAAGCCGCCTGTTCCCTTGACTGCGGCTGCGGCGGAGGCGCCAATGTAAAGCGCCTGCTTGAGAGAAGCGAAAAGGCCTGCGGTATAGATTATTCCGGGGTAAGTGTTCAGAAATCGCGGCAGACAAACGCCAGAGCAATTCGCGGCGGCAGATGTGAAATAAGGCAGGCGGATGTCTGCTCTCTTCCGTTTGAAAACGACAGCTTTGATATTGTAACCGCCTTTGAGACAGTTTATTTCTGGCAGAATATTGAAATGGCGTTTTCGGAGATTTACCGTGTTCTGAAAAGCGAAGGCGTTTTCGCAATCACAAATGAATCGACAGGCACGGATAAGACATCCGTAAAATTCTCTCAAATAATTGACGGCATGAATCTTTACACGGGGGAAAAACTGAAAGCCCTGCTTGAAAACGCAGGATTTACAGATGTTGAAATACATTCTCACCCCGACAGGCCCTGGCTCAATGTCACGGCAAAAAAGGCATAGAAAAAGAGGAGAGGAGTTAAATATGAAACCCGACTACAAAAACTGGATGCCCAAAGGTATGGTCCTCTCAGGAATCGCCGCAACCGCAGTTTTTCTTGTTCTTTTCATCATTTTCGGCGTGAGCGGTATTCTTAACCCCGGCGTGCTGAAAACAGTTCTGTTTATTGTGTTCCTGCTCGGCACTGTTGTCGGAATATTCTCATCCGTGTGGATGATTCTTATGTTCCGCGCGTTCTCATATAACGGCAAAAGACAGATGTCAAGGCAGATAATCGAAGGCATAGCCGGTTATGTGAAGCTGCCGGAAGGCGGCAAAGGTCTCGATATCGGTTGCGGCAGCGGAGCGCTTACAATTGCCTGCGCAAAAAGAAATCCCGAATCTGAGTTTATCGGAATCGACCGCTGGGGCAAGGAATACGCCTCGTTCAACAAGCCGCTGTGCGAAAACAACGCAAAAGCGGAAGGTGTTTCCAATGTCAGATTCGAGCGCGGAGACGCGGTGAAGCTCGACTTTGCCGACGAAACCTTTGACGCGGTTGTCAGCAACTATGTTTACCACAATATTCCGACAAACGACAGGCAGAAAATTCTGCTTGAAACTCTGCGCACCCTCAAAAAAGGCGGCACTTTCGCCATACACGATATTTTTTCAAAAGCAAAATACGGCGATATGCAGTCGTTTATCAAAAAACTAAAAGATATGGGCTATGAAAAAGCGGAACTTATTGACACAACCGACGGCAAATTCAGCACAAAAAGCGAATCAAAGTGGATGGCGCTTTCGGGCTCGGCTCTTCTTGTCGGCATAAAATAATACTTTTTCTTCGGTGTAATTACAGTTGATTTACGCCCGAAACGGTGTTACAATTAATGCGACAATTATTCTCAGAAGGAGATGCTTTTATGCTTAAAAAGGTTTTATCAATAGTGATGAGCGCCGTTCTGCTCTGCTCCTGCGCGGCGGTCGCCGCTTACGCGAAGACGAGCGAAGAGGTTGACACACATCTGCAGTTCGGAAAAGACGGCAAGTTCCGCATTATGCAGATTTCCGACATGCAGGATTTCTTCCCGATGAAATCAATCACCAAAAATGTGATTAAAAAAGCGCTTGACACTTATCCCGTTGACCTGATTGTTCTTACGGGCGACAATATTTCCAGCACCTCTCTTGTCAAGCCCTACGCCGCTCTCGCGATAAACGAATTTATGTCGATTTACGAGAAATACGGCATTCCCGTAGT
>JAEEGL013839282.1_pt1 | contig 21108 bp, 18 predicted proteins | sample 9134231 | NCBI WGS metagenome assembly JAEEGL01 (sample SAMN16246548, study PRJNA631951) | gut metagenome | biome: gut microbiome; feature: rumen; material: fiber-attached | host: Bos | place: Iran: Karaj | collected 2018-10 | reverse complement strand
TTTTATCACTGCTGACAGAGGACATGATCGTTCCCCCACCATTTTCCTCATAGACTATCGATTCTTTTTCTCCTGTATCGGGGTCCCAGCACAAAATGCCGTTTCCGTGAAGAATAAACCATCTGCCGTCTTTGCAGAGCAAATCGGAAGCATACGGAACTTTTGTTTCGGCAAGCATCTGCCCGTTTTTCACGTCCAGCAAGGCAGCCTGCTGTCCGAGCGGAGAAGTGAGAGCCAGCGTCTGTCCGTCATCGCTCCAGCGCAGGGAGGAAACTCTGTGTTTCATCGGCTGAGAAATCCACAGCCGCTCTCCGGAAACAGCATCAAAGCAGGCAATCGCGGTCTGGGAAACGATCGTTGCTATATAACGGTCATCAGGCGAAAAACAGGTTCCGTATCCGTAGACGCCCGGGATATTCAGTTCCGCTTCCGCAGTGAAATCTCCCTTGTAACGTGCGCTGGACAGGGCATCTTCAATGCGGTCCATGGCATAACCGTCGATTGCAGCAGAAACCGTGTAGGCATTTCTGGCAAGTTCTTCTGCCTCCGTCCGTCGATTTTCCTCTGAATAAAGCAGGCTCTTTTCAATCAGCAGGTCGCACTCATTCTGAGCGGCCTCACGGTGAGCCGCGTCGAGCCGTGCGTTCTGGATAAGCGCATAAATCAGAAAGCTGCCCAACAGCAAAGCAGCTGAACTTGCTGCAGCCAGCAGGGTGTTGAAGGTTCTTCTGCGCTGCCTCTGATAGAGGTTGTCAAAACCTGTTTGCAGAATCGGCGCAAGCAGCCTGAGCTTTTCCTTTCGGAGCTTTCTCATGCGAATGAAAGCGGTATTTCCTCGCACATCCGCCGCAAGAGGCTTTTTTTCAACCGGAACTCCGTTTTCGTCCGGTACAAAGCGCAGAATATCCGGAAAGCAGGAACTCGAATCCCCGTTGACGATCAACGCCAGCACCCTGTCCCTGCCGCGGAGATTAATGAAGTATTCAATCTCCTTCATGCACCATTTGCTTTCCTGATATTGAGGAGAGCACACGGCTATGAACCATTCGCTGCTTTCGAGAGCCGCTTCAATATTTTTGCTCAGGTTGGGAGAGATCGGGAGTTCTTCATTATCCCGAAAAATCTTGCCGATGGTCCTGCTGCTTCCCTGTCGGATATTTTTCGGGATACGATACGTTTCCAGAAGAGTGTGCAGCCTTTTTGCGATTTCCTGATCCGGGCTGATGTGGCGGTAACTGATAAAAGCGCGGTATTTGTACTCCATTTTCGGTATTTCCTTATAAGGTTTCCTGACTGATCATCTCAAACGTCAGCGGAAAATAAAGATTATTGTTTTTCTTCATTATACCTGCTTTACGACTTTAGCGCAACAGCGAATAATCTTCAGTTTTGTTTCCTGACAGAAATTCCCATATACATAGAAAAACCAGAGCCACACCAGGCTCTGGTTTTCTGTTAAGGAGAAACTTCTATTGTTGACCGGTACACAGCCGACGATTTTGACTATGTCTAAGATTAGAATATAAAAAACGCCCCTTTTGGAACAGGAGCGTTTTCTGCTAAATAATAAAACAAAAAAACTATAGAGAAAACCGCAGCCAATAAACGGCTACTAGTGCGCACTTATATAATAGCAAAAACCGCTCAACCTGTCAATTGTTTAATATCTTAATCGGCATTCCATCCAATCACGTATCCGCTATCAGATATCCACTGCCTTCCAGCATTGCTTTATAGAGACGTTCAAACACAATCCGGTATTCTTCTTCAACCTTTTGAAATTCAACATTTCTTTTTACAAAGAGTCCATGGAAAAGATGAAGGGTAAAAAACATGCAGCGAACTGCTGATTCCGGAACAAACCCGCTGACATCAGAATAATAAAAGAACAAGGAATACAGCGCTTCTGCAAAATCGATAAATTTCTCTGTATTTCCATACTGACTGAGTATGCCGTAATTCCCTTTCTCCAGATTTGAAATCATGCCTCTGTCAGGATTGAAGAGAGCCTCCTTCATGCTTTTTAACTGATTGCTCCAAAGACAATACTGCTCGCAGTCTTCATCTACCCTGCTGACAAGGTCCGCATCATCCATGATAATCGTGTAAAACTGTTCATACACCCTGTTAAAGTGTTTTTCGTAAACCGGCACTCTCCGGAAAAGGCCCTGTGAAATGGATTTATCCATAAGATACGTATCAATTACCCTAAAGAAATACAGAGCCAGCCTAACCCTATCCGGCCTGTAAAGCGGTGCCGTCAGTTCAAGGCGAAGGACTTCCGCATAATTCAGAAAAGCACCGTCTGTCTTCACGTAATAGGCTTCCGGGTTTTCCTTGATCGATGTATCCGGCCACAAAGCTTCATCCAGGAAAAAAGCTTTAGGGCTGTCCTTCATCCATTGAGCAATAAGACCAGCATCAGGGCGCTGCCGTAAATCCCGCCCGCCGAGAACCAGGTTTTTAATAAAATCTGTTTCTCTGGCACGGATATTCTCCGATTTTTCTCTTTTCACATGTCTTGCCAGATCTTTTATCCCGGAATATGGCCCGTACTCCCTTCGATACTGCATATAATCACTATCAGCATACGGGGTTTGATCAAGCCCCAATTCTGAGAAGAGGACGCGCTCAGAAGAAATCTCATCATCTGATCTGTGATCAAAAAGGCCGAATTTTTTTTCAAAAGCAAACAGCACAGCCTTCTGTTCATCATCCAGAAACGAAAGCGCCTCCCGGCGCAGCTCATCCGGCACTCCGAAGTACGCCCCGGCCAGGGAGCCGGCTATGGCTGCTATCGTATCACTGTCGCCCCCGAGTGAAACAGCATTCCGTACAGCGTCTTCAAAATCTTCCGCTTCAAAGAAAGCGAGAAATGCCTGCGGCACACTGCCCTGGCAGGAAACATTAAAGCAATAATCTTTACGGATTTCATCCAGTGTGAAATCCAGGCGATAATAACAAAGTTCAATATACTCCCGGATATCAGAAAGCCCTGCACCGTTTCTGGCAAGGAAGATTGCCTCTGAAACTGCCTGTGCCGCTTTCAGGGCTTCCGGGTGATTATGAGATACCCGCGTAACTGCCCTTGCAAGCGCTGCAGCCTCATTGACAGAACCGGCAGCATAGCCGCAGGGACTGACACGCATAGCCGCTCCGTTCCCGTAACTGTTGTACGGATGGGGAGCATCCGCCCAGATCCATTGCTCAAACCGTTCTCCGTAACCAGCAAAAGGATATTCCCGGCCAAAGTTCTGCATACAGGAAACAGCCTGCTGTTCCAGATTATCATAACTGCCTTTGCAGTTCAGAACAGCCTGAGCAATTGCCAGTGTCATAATACTGTCATCAGTCAGGCAGCAGCCTTTTTCCGCACTTAAGAGTGTGAACACCTTTGATTTACGGTTATGGTGCTCAAAGCGGGAGCCGGCAATATCTCCGATCAATGCGCCAATCACTTTTTAACTCCTTTATTCTGCACGCTCTTAAACTTCCCCGGACGGAGCCCGGCTTATTCTGTCAATTTCAAACATGCCAAATCCCTGGCCGGTACGGGCTCCAAGCCCTGCGTTATATAAAAAAGCAAGATAGTCGGCTTTCCCCTGCAGGCAGAATTTACCATAGTAAGCACACAGTTTCGTTCCTTTATATGAGGTAACGGTACGTCTGACATCACCTAAGGGGCGAATCCGAATTCCCTCCTCAGGCTTCTCTCCTGTAAAAGCCTCATATTTTCTCCGGAAGTTTCCGTCAATCAGTTCCTCAAAAAGTATTTCCTCCGGGGCCGGATAGCGAACAAAGCCGCTTTCCTCCCTGCGATGAACCGTTACGGGGCTGCGCATAGTAATTTCCAGTGTATCCGTAAAAACAGTAATATCGTTCTTCTCAACTGCAGTCAGCGTAAGAATACCGTCTCCAAGCCGAATACTCTTTCGCATACAAGCCGCTTTGCAGAGAGCATCTGTAAAGGTGTTGTCTGCTGCCCGTATTTCAATCTGGCCGGGCCCGGAATAAATTACCCTGCCACTATCCAGCCTGTGCCTTGCTTTAAGCCGTGAAAACGTAAACAGTTTATATCGGTTACCTTCTTCGGAAACGCCCTCATTGTGAAAAGCCATCAGGATTTCCGGCTCAGCCTGCAGGAGATCGTATATCATTGCCTGAATAATGTGATTATCCGCAAGCGGCAGCCTGACCGGCGCCGATGCAAATACATGCAAAATAATACCCGGCATAGCGTACTCCCCGAAAGTTTAAAACATCACACTGCTGACAGCGGCTCCATCCGCAGTCACTAATTTCCCTGTGCCCATTTTCTGTGTTTATTCCAGTAATCCTGTTTTTCAGTCATGTAATTCAACACGACATCAATCCCATCTTCATAATTCACGCCGTCCAGGCTGAAATGATTATAATCGTGAGAGCAGTAGATAACAGGATAACTGCATCTGATATCGCTGAGTGACGGAATCATCATCAGCCAGCATTCTCTGATCATGCCGGCAGCCGTTTGCAGGCCCGCAGGACTTACCAGATCCGCATTGGTGAGCAAAAGATATGGCGCCCACGGAGCTGCATCTCCCGGTTCCGTATAATTCAGAAACCTCTCTGCGCACCGGAAAGCCTCGCGATGTACAGGAAATCTGGCATCTACTGCCAGAATAACCTCATCTGCTTTCCGCAGCAGCCGGGAAGCCTCCGCATCAAGCTCGTCTGATTCAAAACTGTAGAGTTCTATTCCATGCGGAGACAGCAGTTTCTTCAGCACAGCAACAATCTTTTCATCTCCGCCTTTTGTCAACTGATATTCTTCGGGATAATCGTCATCTTCTTCGTCATCACAGTCATTTCTTTCATCAGTGCAAACAGCTTCTTCGTCATCAAGGTTAGTTTCTTCATTATAATCAAATACTTCGTCATCAAAATCACATTCCGGCATGTAAACCGGTCTGTCGACCCATGCAACTGTTCTGGCAAACAAAGCAAGCCTTTTAATACTCATTTATAAATCTCCAATCTCCAAATTCATATTTCACACCCGATTCGGCGGAAAGACGAATCACTCTGTGCCGCCGGATTTCAGAACACCATCGTATCTGTGTCCGGCTGCACACCGATTGACTCCTTCACCGTATAACGCAAAGAACCGACTTTATAAATACATACAGAATCCGACTGAATATCAATCAGTCTCTCCAGTTCTTTTTTCAGTTTCTTCAGCTGTGACTCCGTCAGGTTACCCTCAAAAACTGAACGCTGGATATGATGCAGATAACCCCCACAGGCCTGCATCACTTTTTTTACTCTCTTCTGCCCTACATCATACACGAGAATAATAAACATCTGCCTGACTTTTTACCGATGCCTGTACGGCTCAAACGGTGCAGTACCTATCAGTGCATTTTTGTAGGCATAAACCGTATTTCGCATGGTACCCATCCAAGTAAATGACTTCCCCTGCACTTTGATATAGGTGTCAAAGCGTGAATTCAATTCCTGCAGAAAGATTTTCTTTCCTTCCCTGTTCAGCCATACACTTCCATACTGGTACAAATATCAGCCTGAATAAGAATCAAGTCTGTTCTGGCTTCATAGGATGCCGGAATAAAGTCCCCTGCATAAGAGCCATAACGGTCATAAAAACAGACGCGAATCCGTGCCTGCTCTGCATATTGAAAAAATGCGGAAGAGAAATGAACTCTCTCCATCACATGAATCGTATCCAGCCCCTGTAGCGGAAAACGAACGCGCTGTTTCTCATTGTCTTCAAACTGCATCATGCCGTCTGCGATTTTCAGTGTTCCTTCCTGCCCGAGCCATATATTACGATCGACAGGACTCAAAGCAGTATTCGTCCAGGAACTATAAACAGGCGCATGGCGTGAAGATATCGGCTCAGTTTTCCATTTACCGTAAAATGTCCGCAGCCGCCAGCCCAGCATCTCAGCTCCGTCCGCATGTCTCACGAAGCCTTTTTCATGATTAACCTCCAGTGCAAACTTCCCATTCAGTTCATCTGAGGCCACTGCCTGCCATTGCTCCGCGGATTCCTGATTATCAAAAAACGCATAAATATCATCCGCAAACCGCAGATACCGTATTTCCTCCCACTGCCTGTCAAACTCTGCCAGATACAGATTGCTCAGCATCGGGCTCGTCGGATTCCCCTGAAGCAAACCGAACGACGGCTTTACCGGCTTTTGATCTCCATAAGCACGCTCCGCAAAAAGCATTGCTTTCAGCAAAGCCTCCGTATGGCTGTCATCCACCAGTTTCTTTACCATGGACCAGACAGCATCCAGCGGAATACGGTCAAAAAAGTCCCGTATATCCAGATGCGCACACCATACATATCCTCCCTCTGTCCAAGCGACCGCCTTTTTCATTATCTGTTCAATGGACCTGCCCGGCACAAACGCATAACACGAGGAAGAAAGAAACTGTGTGACAAGCGGCTGTAAAATCTGAAACACCATCCTGTTCAACAGCATATCCACATGCGCCATCTGCGCAAGCGTGCGGAGTTTGCCATTTGGCTTTGGGTGATGATACAGGACAATCCGCTCACAGCGATAACAGTCTTTCAGGATGATATCACGATAAAAATCACCGTTAATTGCCCAGTATTCAGGAAGCTTATAAAGCTCCAGCCCTGTAATATCCACAGTGTTTTTCTTTTCCATCATATGAGTCAGCGCAAGATCTGCGTTCTCAGGGGAAAGAATCCGCTCAATCATATTAACGCCTCCCATATAAGCCTGTAAACGAAAAACAGATTTGCAGTCAGGTATTATTTGCAAATCTGTTTTTTTCATTCAGTCTCATCGTTTTCGCAAAATCTTTAATTGCTGTGCTCACCCGTTGAGTTTTCGACCTCATAAGAGAATGGCTTATTCAACTGGAACGTCGATCCCGCGCCGGTTTGGGAGTATCAATCCTCATAAGAGAATGGCTTATTGTCGCCCAGTACTCCGCAAATGGCTTCGTAAAGGGGTATCAATCCTCATAAGAGAATGGCTTATCCGGTTGTCACTCCGGCACCGGCTGCTCATAGCAGTATCAATCCTCATAAGAGAATGGCTTATTCTCACTATTATGGTGAGCCGCAGTCCGAACAGAGTATCAATCCTCATAAGAGAATGGCTTACCTGTAGCTCACCCTGAATTGCGAGCCGTATGAAGGGTATCAATCCTCATAAGAGAATGGCTTATTAATTTTTATGGAGGTTCATCATAAATGTGGGTAAGTATCAATCCTCATAAGAGAATGGCTTATCTGACAGGTAAAACGCCAGTAATGCACCTGGATTCCAAGTATCAATCCTCATAAGAGAATGGCTTATAAATTGGCATGCATGATGCAAGTTGGCGGACCGAGTTGTATCAATCCTCATAAGAGAATGGCTTATGGGACGATGAGGAGGACGATGAAGACTAAGTGAAGTATCAATCCTCATAAGAGAATGGCTTATCGGCAAGTTCGAGTGCGAGCTGGAAGATGGGCGGTATCAATCCTCATAAGAGAATGGCTTATGCCCCAGCAGACTCAGCCCGAAGATCCTGCCGAGTATCAATCCTCATAAGAGAATGGCTTATTTATGGGAGCCATTTTGGGCCTTTTGTGCCTCATGTATCAATCCTCATAAGAGAATGGCTTATGGACCCGGGCTTTAACTGGGATGTCGATCCCGAGCGTATCAATCCTCATAAGAGAATGGCTTATTCGACAAGAATAGAAATGTTTTCCGGGTAGTTGAGTATCAATCCTCATAAGAGAATGGCTTATAATCGTATTAAAGGGAAAAACTAAAGGTACTATATCAAAACTTCCTTGAAAAATCAAGTTTTTAAGCAAATTCTGCGGAGGATGATTTTATAATATATTATAGAATAACCCTCTATTTCAAAGGCTTTTCCCCAAAAAGGAATTATTTTTGCATCATCCTCCGCAACAACATTCACCATCAGGAGCATCTCAACTATTATTCACAGCCAGTGTCGCCGACGGGTTCCATTGCCTGACCAGTCCACAGAGGCGATCCATCAGTATTTTCTCTTTGAGTTCCTCTCCGCAAATGAGCCGTATCCCCATTTCTGCTGCACGCAGAGCCAAGGCCGGATTGGTTTTCCTGACATCTCTCATTGCAGCCAGTACAGGGACCGCGTAACAGCTCCCGAAATGAGACGTAACAGCCGCCAGTTCGTTCAGTGCATGTACATCCGGGTTCAGCTTGCAGGATATAAAAAGCTGCCCGATCCCGGATAAGCCAATGACATCTACTTCATTCTCCGGTGCTCTCACAGGAGCATCGTCGTTCTCCCATCTCACGACCACCGACGTGGAAACCGATTCAAATAACCCGCTCTTCCTCATGGCGTTACACAAATACAGCTCAAGCCAAACCCCAGCATCTGCCAGATAACGGCGTATTTCAGGAAACGCAAGAGTAAATGCACATTCATGAAGATTCAGCCTGAGATCAGCGATAGCCCCTATCTCACGCAAGGAAAAGAACACCTCAAGAGGGCAACGGAGCATTCCCTGACCGGTAAAAATCTGCATCGGTGCAACGTATTCCGGGCCGTTCCGGTAAGTTTCTTTACTTGCCTGCTGAAAATAACGCATAAAGCAGTTCCATTTTCCCTGATCCTTTGTGATCAGGGAAAACACCGGTGATGAAAAAGGCATCAGTTTTGCTATGCAGTCTTCATCACTGCCATGCCCATTTCGAAGCACCTTCCCGCCTGCCATTGCAAACATCTGCGTCAGTGAGAATTGTGCCCGGACCGGCAGTTTCCTTCCTGTAAGAGGCCCGCAGACGTAAATGAAAGAAGAAAGCTCAGGTTTATACAAAATTACATTCACGGGAGAAACAGCACAGAGAATTCCTACAGCGAGCATCAATATATCCTCTCCGCCGGTAATGTCAATCATGCAATTTTTCACATCACATGTTTTCAGAAATGAAGCAAGACGTAAAGTGATTCTGCCGGGATTTCTGAAGCTGCAGATCTCCCATGCCAGTTCGGTATTAAAATCACACAATCTGAGAGTCCGTACTACTGAATTCCGATAAGCTTTACTCTGAAGACGCGAATCCCCAAAATAAACCGTTCTGACCGGCTTCAGGGTAAGAGGTCCCAAAAGGTTAAAAACCGGTTCCTGACAGTCAAAAAGCTCAATCAAAGTCAGCATTGCAAGACCTGTCAGACACCGCGTTCAATGTCCGAGCTGTTGAATGTTCTTAAATACTCACCGCTTTTATTGTCAAAGTGATAAAAGGTAACCATTATTCTGTTTCTGGCAATAACCCCGATAACCGGAGCCAGTGAAACAGGGCCCTGAAAATATACACTCAGTTCCACAACACCCTGACCCGTCAATTCGCTGACTACTCTGCCAAGTTCCTGAACGAAGGAATTCACATATTTGTTTGTTTTATCTTTTTCTTCTGGCATCCAGCTGCCTGATATCATGATAACTCTGCCCGCATTCTGAAAATAACAATAATCTGTCTGAAAATGAAAGCCGGGTTCTTTTATATAGTTTTTGAGCTTTTTACTGTCCGGCAATGCCGGCGCATCCAGCACCGCCTCTTTTCTGACAGGATCCTTTGAGATACTGTCTATCACTTTTTTCAGCATAGATTGCCTGTCACTTTCTTTCAAGCAGATTATTAAAGCAGCCCGCCCTCCTGAAGAATGAGTTTCATAAACCTCGTCAACGCGGAGAAGATGATTTTCAATCCGCTTTGTACGGACCCAAACCGCTATCGTGATCCCTGTTGAAACAAAAGTAATAAACAGTTCTATCCACACCAATACATACTGCCAGTTCTGTGCAGTTTCCGACAGCAAAAAATCCATACGTCTTAGTCTCCTTACAACAGTTCCACTTTCCAGTTGCTATGCTCCTTATCATATTCCAACACCCTGATTGTTACTGTACTGTTCTCCTTAATTTTCTCATTTATCTTCTTAATATAGCCTTTCTTGTTTCCATCAAAACTGCATAAAGCAGTTTTCCTGTTCTCGTACACGAAAATCTTCGTGATTACAGCTTCTGTCACTTTCTCATTTTGCTTATCGGCAGCCTCTTTTTCAGGCAATACAGCATTATTCCTGACCCCGTATTCTGCCGGCTGAAGATCAGTCGGAAGCCATATATCTTTATCAGAGGGCTTCGGCAGAACTGATTTCGGCGGCCGCCCGTATTTTAATTCTGCGCGATTATTGCGAAACCACTCAAAGGGGGAAGCCTTACCGCTCTTATTCTTTTTCATCGGATATGCAACAGGAATATCTTCACTGACAGCATGCCAGTCCGCCATTGCAAGGATTGCCGCTATCTGATTGCCGTTGCTAAAGGGACAATCCGCTTTTTCGACAACTTTCTCTTTCTTCAGGCTATAAAGAGGGCTTTCATCCGAAGCTTGAGAAAAGCTTCGAAGCACAGTATCTTCAATTGTCAGCTTTACCGAACCATAGCCGAGAGACCTGCCGTGCCCGATTTTGTGTAAATACTTACCATTAACATCGTTTTCACCAAAGTTGATACTCCACTGCAATTCTTTGAACTGCTCCCTCGTTATTCTGTCAAAACAGATACGGAAGCAAAAGCCTCCTTTGCATTTGTCCGACAGCAATACCTCCATTGTTGAATTCATTTTAGTCTTTGCAGTTTCTTTGCTCACTGGAACGCTGTGCCAGTACATTTTTCTGCCGCGCGGTCTGATGCCGGAACGGCGCTGAAAACTATTCTGTGCTACATAACCGGCATAATTCCAATAAATGGCAGATTTATCCGGCTTCTCTATATAGAACTCAAAGGCAGTCGGTTTCGGGGCAGCCAGAATCGGCAGAGTTCTTGATTTTACTGATATTTCTCCGACAGGGAGTGCATCCCCAAAGCTTAAACGCCCTTTATAGCCGCCTGCATTAACCGTCCCGAAAAGTATACAGGCAGAACAAAGCGATTCTTTCGCGGTACAGGGCGTATACTTATCCATAATCTTACTCCAGTTTGTTGCGGCACCGGAAGCCACACGGCCCCAGCCATCCTGTAGAGGCGCTTTTACTCTGAAGTCCCCGTTATCCGGCAGAAATGGCAGACAACTGTTGCTTGCTGCTTCAAAAACACTCCGGAGCATTCCTCTCAGAGAGCTGCCGGGTATGGCCGGAAGTCCATCGGCATTCCGATAAAAATGATAATACCGGTGTACGTTTTCTTTTTCTCCAACCAGCTTAGCGTTTTTATCCAGGCTATCCCATGCGACACCATCCGGTATTATCAGATCTGTTCTTGGCGTAAGCAGAACATCCATCCAGCCCGAAATCAGTTCGGCTGGTTTTCCGAAGACTTCCTGTATATTTCTGCGGGAAGGTCCACTGCCAAAAGGAACAAAATTATAGGGATTGACAACCTTAAAAGTCTCAGGCAATTTCGGCACCTCCTGGTCTATTGTGATTCATATGTGCAAATTCCTTCAAGCGGAAGTCAGTTATTTTTGCAACGCCGTCAGCGCTGTAACCGACATAACAGACGAGCCGCACAGCATCTTCATTCCCAACCGGCAATTCATAGACTCCTCCGCCCGTAGTGCGGAGCAGCCTGTTCCCCTGCAGTTTCGGTCTTCCCTCCGGGGCGTGTTTTGTATCAACATCCAGCATCTGAAGGATCTCAAACCTATAGCCAGCAAAAAGCGCTCCGGTATTCTTGCAGACTTCTTCCAGGTATTGATCATCCGCCAGCCGCCACATAAAGGACGACCCAAGCATACTTCTGTGCAGCCACAGTTCAGCTTCTCTGCTGAATAACCTCACTTCCAGAAGTGTAGAAACAAACTGCTGAAGTGTTGTCAGCTCCGCTGCTTTTCCGCAAAGCATTCCGTCTGTCATGAACGCTGTAAAAAAAGTATAACAGGCCGAATAAGCCGCCATGTTACCGATCAGCTCTTCTTCGGTCAGCCTTCCGCTTTCCTTTATCCATAAATCCTTTTCCATCATCCGTTTTTCTCCTTCAGAGTATATCCGAGAATTTCCATCTGCCTGATTCCGTCAATTGTCAGACATTCCAGAACGGCTTTTCCTCTCCCGATGCTGCTTTCCCCGCCGAATGTCAGCAATCCATGATGAAGATCAAGCAGGCAGGCATTCAAAAGCGGGCTGATCTGTTCATAAACAGACCGTTTCACCGTAATGATCAATTCCGTGCTGCCGCCTTCCCAAATTTCGGATTTAAAGAGAGCTCCAGATACCGGTGCCATAGTAAAGCGGTCCAGTGCATTCCGGGTCACCGTCAGCGGGCTGCCGCCCTCCACCGCCGTTTCAGAAAACCAGATTTCCGACTTTTTGGGATTCTGTTTCGCCCCGTTTTCTTCCGGGACGCCAAAGCAGGAATCAATCTGCAGAGCACTCAGATGAAATACAGCCGGATACTGTTCTGCCAGCTGCTTCATGTGATGGCGAAATGCGCCGGCCCAACTGGTGCCGGGAATCACGGGCCTGTTTTTCTCTTCCATATGCGTCTTCATAGGCCTGTAGTCTTCCTGTCCGATATTGGAAGAATAAACCCTTACAGAAAAACTTCCTGCCATTCTGAGTGTTGCTTTTATTCTGACTCTCTCATCGTTTTTCTGAAAAGTCCTGTCGAAAGGAGTGCATTCTTTATATGCATTATCGGCAAATGCATTAAACTCCAGCCACTTTTCCGCCTCATCCTTATCACTCAAATCAAACTGTCTGCACCTGATTTCCGCTTCCAGCAGACCGTAACCCCTGGACGTTTTCCGACCAGCACTGATCCCGTCAGAAGCAATCCGCTTTATCACATTTTCAAGGATCTGATACAGTTCATCATCCTTTTCATGCGTCAGCTCAAGCACAGCCCTGTAGAAGCACTTTTTCTTTATTTCAACAACCTGAAAATCGAACTTACAGCCTTCTTTTGCTGTCCCGTTTTCGTTGATGGATACCCCGTCCCTGGTTGAAATATGAAAATCAGTCTGTTTTACACCGTTCTTTGAAGAAAGGATGGCATCTGACATAATCAGAGGACTCTCGGATGCAGAGGCTGTTTTTTGCTTCTCTGCTTTTCTTACAAAACCAAACAGAAGATCCTGCTTTTCGTCCGGCAACATACTCCTCATTATGCCCGCCAGCGAAGACCCCGGAATGAACGGAAACCCGCGTCTGTCCAGCATCAGGTCAAGATCCGCTGTCTCGCCCTCTCCGTTTGTGATGCTGAGAGGGCTTTTCTGCCTGAAGAGGCACTGATAATACGTTTTGATCATGCGTGAACATCCCCTTTCTTCCTGTATTCATGCATAGACAGCACCGCAAGCAGAATCTTTTTCCAATTCTGATTCCAGATCTTTTGTTTATCTGCCGCTGCCAGGCTGCAGATTTCCTCTGCAAGATCACCATCAGTAATGATGCATTTCAGCTTTTCATCTATATGCTCATCATCCAAATACTGCTCACTAACAGGGAAGACTTTTTCGATAAAACCGACCGCAGCGTTTTTCGCTTTTTCCTGTTTGATTGCATTGATCCGCATCATCAGATCTGAAAAACCGGCTGCTTCCTCCACCATCAGCCTGATTCTCCCGTTGTTCAGATTATTCATCACTGTGCGGTTCATGTTTATGCTGTCAAACAGTTTTTCCGCATTCTCTCCGGTTCTCCTTTCCACTGCGTAAGCCAGCAACGCCCGGTGAAACTGCTTCTGAAAATCCGTCTCCGTTTTCGCTGCTTCCGTCCCTGACGATACAGAACTTTTCTTTACCGGTGAAAGCTTTTTCATCTCAGAAACAGTAAAGATGCAGCATAACCCGAGCCCTTCCTGCTGCCATTCTCCAAGCTGCCATTCTGCAGGGAGTACCCCGTTTTCTTTTGCTTCAAAGCAGAAGACACTGCCCCCTCTGATTACCGGCAGCTGCATTTTTTGCATATGCCATTTGGCATGATATCCCCCGATCAGCGCGAACTGAAGATGATCCATCTGCTTTTCCGGTATTCTGTTTTCCAAACCGATCTCACGGCTCAATACCTCGCGGGCTTCTCCTGCATCAGAAACATATCTCCCGTTGACCGTAAGATTCATATCCGAAGTAAGCACCACGAAAACCGGTTCGCCCTTCTGCAGCACGACCTCTTCCCGGCATTCTGAAATTCTGCTGATACCCTTCAGGCAGCATTTTGAATACTGGGCATTCTTACTGTGGCCGAAGCGCAAATCAGCGGTGGATAACAGCGCAGTGACAACCGGAAGCATTTCCTGCGGAAGAGTTACCCTACCCTCATAAAGAGCATTCCGTATCAAAGATGTATGCGTATAGAGCATAGCATCCTGCTCCTGCGCTTTTTCGTGCCGATGATGGTATACATTTTCCGACTGTGCGCTGGCTACAAGGTATCCGTTCTCCGTTTTCGCAGCCCATGTTCCTTCCAGTGTTTTTGTTTTTTCATCCGGCGGGACAGATTCATACAGCTGGTTCAAAAAGCTGCCTCTGTTCTTCAGATACAGAAATGAAAGCGGTGTCGGTTCGGAACGGACATTCCCTATCACAGGCGTCAGATCTGACCAGCTGACATCTCCTGTCAGAAACAGCTTCCGAAACACAGAATCCTCTGCCAATACAGAATCAAGATCCTCTGATCTCAAAGACTCCTCATTTCTAATCTTATTTATATATGCCTGTGCCAAACATCCGATCACACTCCGGCCCGGGATAAAAGACAATTGCTCCGAGATCCCGTTCATGATGAGATTCAAATCAAGCAAAACACGATAACGGAGCATACACTTTTCGCCCGGCAGCGTTTCAGATAATTCATTAACCGGAGCCGGCACTGCATCGCCTGCTTTCGTTTCTCCAAACACAGATCCCCTGTCCGTCTCATTATTCTCCCCGATGTAATCCAGCCGTACAAATCCAAGACCTCTGTTGCGGTTCAGGCCCATATGACGGGTCGCCCGGCAGCACTTCTGCAATGCCTCGCAGAGTTCTTCCTCAGAAAGATGCGAATCCGGCAACAGTGCTGCTTCAGCAGTCATAACCATCGACTTTCCCGTAATCGGGTTATAGCGGCTGAGAACACGGGTATACCGAAGAGACCCTTTGTCTGCCACGCCATCCTTCATTCTGGTCTGTCCCCGAACAGTACTGAACATCCCGGAAATGTTGCCCGGCTGCAGCTCCGTTTTCAGAGAAGCAGGCAGAAGCGGGCTTCCCAGCCAGGAATCGATCTCACGGTAACCTTCTATCCGTGCATCACTGACAGAGAGGCAGCCTTTATGATCAAGGCTATCACCGAACAACGCTTTTCTTTCATCGTCACTGATCAGCCCGGTTGTGACAAGCAGATCCGCCGCCTGTCTGAGACAGCCTTTCAAGCGTCTTCCGGGAATGATCGGGAGGCCTTTACTGTCTGTACAGTAATCGGAATCCACCAGATTGCCGAAACTGTTCCCGCTGGATACGCACAGATCACTAAGCAACGTTACGCGAATATAACCCATGTCAATCGTTCTCCTTTCTGAACCAGAGATCGTAAACCTCAGACAAGTCATAAAAGACTTTCAGGATGGTGCTGTTGTCTCCCCAGATTGTTCTCAGTTTTTTCTCAAGCCCGGGAATCTTGTAATACATCAGCAGTAATTCTTCCATAGCGTGTGCCACACGGTTTTCGACTTCTGTCCCCAGTTTTTTGATCCTGCTCCTTGATACTTCTGCCTGCTGCAGTATACTAACTGTTTCTTTGATTTTCTCTACAGAAACGATCTCATCTTCTGAAGAAGAGACCACAGCCCACGGCCTTGCCATCGCGGCAGCAGTACCCTGTCGTTTACGCAGAGTATCCAGATCACCATTCAGACCGCTGTGAATATAATGAAAATCAATCCACGCTTCATCCTTTACATTTTGACCCTCAGACTGATGAACCGGCTTTTTCGCTTTTTCACAGGCGGCTTCAGCCATTTCATAAGCTGCTGCAAAAGGATAATGCCTGTGGAAAATACAAATTCCCGCACAGGAGCTGAAGCGAAAGACCCTGCCCTTAGCATCACAGAGATCAGCGTTTTTCTGTTCAGAAACGGCACGAAGATAGCACTCAGTCAATTCCAAAGCACCTTTTGCATCACAGATGAAAGTTGCATCGTCCCCGTCGCTCACTACCCAGCGGACATTCCACCCTTTCTCTTTTGCAAGGCTGTCCATTACCGCTTTCGGTTCATTCCCGGAATCGCCGGTAAATGCGCGGGCGGTTGCCTTTACAAATTTCCTCATTTTTTCAACGCATACGTTATACTCCCGCTGATCTCCCAAATACCCCGGTATTTTCTTGCCCATATTATTACCGTCAGCATGGACGACTGCCAGCAGGCTTTTTTCTTCATCATCTTTTACCAGATCGTCCAGCCACTTATTGTCTTCCGTAATTCTCGAATCTCTGTCCGCCTTTATCAGCTTTGCTTTCGATTCCGCGCTGACTTCTCTCAGTTCTCCGGAGCGTTCAAGGACTGCAACAATCGGCTGAAATGTATTTCTGTCCATCAGGGAAAACGGCATCATGGTAAAGCCTGAAACCGCATTCATTCCGTTCTTTTCCCGCTGCAGTTCAGCCATCAGCTGCCCGTAATCCCACATATAATCGTCGGTCGCTTCAACGGCAGCACAAAGCGTAACCATGCCCGGGCTGCTTTCCAGGAGCCTCCGGGTAAATGCTGCATTTACCTTCCGGTATGCATCCCTGTCTTTGAAAAGGATCGTTTCATTTCCGCCGCCCCGGAACAATTCGACCATCATAGTCCCATTATCAAACGCATGTTCCAGAGAAAACGGTATCCCGTCTTCAGCAGAAACACAAGGAATGCCGCTGTCTTCAGCTGCTTTCAGCAGCTCATCCCAGGCATCGCGGATGATAGCGGAAGCCCCGGTAATCTCACGCAGGGAATTCGTCCTGAAAATATATGCCTGTTTACTTCTGATTGTATACTGTGCCAGATATGCCAACTTCTTTTCCTCCCTTAATACTCCCGGAATCTACAGAAACGAAATTCGGATGTTTTGAAGACTTTCCCTTCCGAATCAACTGTTTCTTCCGTCACTCGTTTGCTTGTTGCAGCTATAACTTTTACATTTTGCTCTTTCAGCCTGGCTACCAAACGGTAGGTCAGCGTCATTTCTCCCTGGCAACAGACTGCATCAGGGTCCATGCTCATTAATTTCCCTGTTATCTGTTCTGCCATGCAATCGATCTGTCTTTCATCCGCATCCGGTGGAACAGAAGGGAACGGAAAATCGATTACCTCCCCATATAGCCCTGCAGCATCACGCTGAGGAGAAGACCACAGGGAATACGGATGATTTGTACAGTTAATCAACATACTCGGTCAGGTTCCTTTTCATTGATATTTCAATCCTCAATATTGAATTATCCGGCTGCGGGAAAGTGTGCCCTATGCCGGCTCATTACCTGTCTCCTGCGGGCTTTGCAATAATCAAGCCCTTATCTCTGTTTTGGTTTTCTATGATAATTCTAAACTTGTCCCCCGGTATCAACCCCGCTACATCTGCACTCATCCCTAACACGATCTTACACTTAAAGCCATTATCCAGAGGAACAAAGACACATTTGTTTCCTTCTTCGACATTCCGAAGCTCTATGGTATGAACAGTTTGCACCGGGTATAGCCGGATAATTCTCTGCCACGCAGCTTCCCTCTCTCTCTCCTTCTCTCGCTGCAGACGGACTTTCTCACAGATATAATTTCTGCCGTAAGTTTCATAGAGTTCAAGGAGATTTTCAACAGCAGCTTCCAGCGTCTGACAGATATTGGCAATGTCCAGAATCTGATCCTGATCCTTAACATCATGCGGTATGACCGGCTGCCTGAAAGTGTGAAGGGTTTTTACTCCGAATTTTCTCCCGTTAACATCAGTAATACTCCCGGCATACACGCCTGCGTGCATTACAGCATTCCGGATAAACTGCAGATAAAACTGATAGCAGATACAGGCCTGAAGCTGGTCTTCGCTCATATGAATGTTGTAGCCGTATTGCTCTGCCCTGGCACATGTGACATAAAACGATTTTTCCCGCTCTGCACCTTCAATTTCTCCGTCCACTACAAGCTCACTTTTACCATCAGCGTTAGTCTTCTCTGACAGTTTAATATCACTCTGCCCGAACTCTTTTCCAAGAGCATTCACTCCCTCCGTTCTCAGTCTTCTCAAAAGCGTCATTGAATACTCTTCAAATGACACATGTTCATGCTTCTCTTTTTTTACTCTCCTCAACACATCATAAACCGCTCTGACTTCAGGAGGCGGAGTAATCAGCCCCATGTCATAAATCGCCTTGGGAACCCGCTCTCTGTACAGTGTAAGAGCCTGCGGCAGCATTCTTTGCCTGAGGCACCAGTCAATCAGAAAAATGTTTTCAACCGATCTTTTCTCGGGGCATTCGGGAATATCCACATCTTTCACAAACTGCTCTCTGATTGCCGGTATCAGTGAATAAAATACCTTTTCAATCGTCGGTGCATCAGAGGCAGGAGGATCATTTTCAATATCCCTGAGACTGACTTTAACATTCCTGATGTCCTCAGCAATGTCTCCGCTGCCTCCTGAGGGATCACCTGTCCGGCATATTGCGAGTTTATCGGAAAATACTTTCAGGTGTCTGCAGAAGCGTATCAGGTTTTCGTTCTCAGAGTGTTTAAAGCACTGCTCAAGAGCATGAGATCTCCCATGTTTTGTAAAATCGCTGACCGCATTGATCAGGTCAATCACAACATCAATATCTTCCTCATGCATAATTTCATACGGGTGTACATTGCGGTTGCTGTAAACAATATTATCGATTTTTACGCCGCGGTATTCAAGAGCTTCAATGCAGAGCGCCGTCAGGAAAGAAGCATCCCGGCCTCCTCCGGTAACATCAATATCAATCACGTCATCTTTTGCAAACCAGGCAAGCAAATGAACAATATTGGAGGAAATATCATTCACATTATACGGAACCTGAATAAACTCCGGGCACTTCAGCCCTTCATCCCTGCAAAAGCTTTCAATTCCTTCCCTGAAAAAATCAAACGGAGATTTATTCTCTGCTATTCCTTCTCCCTGTCTGTTTTTCCAGATAAACGCCCTGGGTTTCGTCGCCTGCTCCGAACAGAGGCAAATAACCGTTTCAACTTCTTCGCCTTTCAAAGCTGCCAGCTTCAGAAGACTTTTCACCGGTGCGTGGCAGGTATGCTGTCCTTCGACTGCAAAATCCGGCATTCTGTGGCAGTATGTGTCTGTCTTCAGGGGATTGTCACCTAAAATAATGCTGATATTTGTTATTATTTTCCTTACCATGATGAGCACCTCGTTTTCCGGATGATGCCGTTTCTGTTTTTAAAGATTATACCAAAAAAGCAGGACAATGCATATCAATATTTTATTTTTTTAAAAAAAAGTATTCTACATAAAGCATTCAGCTATATTGCTTCTTCATCTGACGAATGGAAAACACCGTTTTTATCCTGTATCCGTCCTGTCATAGTCAAATCGGTCATGGTAAAAAACAAAGACTTCTTTGCCTTCATACTTCCTGTAGATATTATAAACAGTCATAAATTCACTGATGGTAATGGCATGGTTCCCGGTTGGCAGTACCAGAGGAACACCCGGCATACCGTATGCATACTGCTTTCTCGTAATGCTGATATAGACCCACTGGCAGCCGTAATTACCGCGAACACCGCCGAAGGCAAAACCTTCAGACCGCAACCACGTCAGGAAAGGAGCATCATTTGACGCCAGTGATTTATCACATACAAGAAACGCTTCCGCTCTCCCTCTTCCGATTCTGTTTTTTTCGTTTTCCATGAGGAAACCTCCCATATTACAATATAATTTCTATTTCCCCATAAAGAAAAGGCCCATCGACAGATGGGCCTTTGAATATCTATATGACCCATCGTTCAAGCTTTAGCACCTTACCTCATGGCAGGTTGCTGTGCGGTCACAGGGCTTGTCCCTCGCGCACTCTTTATGAGTGAAATGAACTATATCATATTCTCAGAAAATATGCAAGAAAAAGAGTTTATTTAATGATCTTATACCGCCGAATACTCGCTGTACGGTAAAAATATACACCAAGTATACAGCTCTGATACTCCGACACCGCCCTCCAAGTGCGGCTGTCGTTTTCATAATAGAACCTTTTTCTATTTTTTGTAGACGCTGATTTCCACCAGATTTTCATCTGCATCCCGGAGATAAATACTGTCCATTGGTCCACAGGCTCCGGTGCGCTGAACAATCCCGAGTTCAACGGGATAGCCCTTTGCTTCGATTTCAGCTTTGATATCCCGGATGTCGCCCTGCGCAATGAGGCAGATATCCTGGCTGCCATAGGTTACGTTCCGGGCTGCGGGGAGAAATTCCGCCTTTTTACAGTGAATGTTGATTTTCTGATTGCCGAATTTCACTGCATGCCTGCCGTTACTCTCTTCCGGCTCCATACCCAGGATATCCACATAAAAATTCAGGCACTTTTCCAGATCCTGCGTGGTAATGACCAGATGATCCAGATGATCAATCTTCATTCTGCTATTCCTCCTGTCAGAACAATTGCATAAATCCACCGGAGGATTTCAGCCATGCCTGCATCAGCCTCCGATGGATTCATATTTACAGCATTTATTTCACAGTAACAATAACACGCTGATAGGCTCTCGGATTCGTACCGCCGGCGTCAATCCCTTCCAGAATGACATGCAGCGTATCCCCGCTCTTTGCATCAGACGGGACAATGAATTCCGCGATTTCTCCGTTATCGCCGGATACTGTCAGCTCCACGGGAACAAGATTCTTGTCAGCGTCCTTCGCCTCTTCATAGGTATCTCCGAGGGGATAATGATACCAAAGGAAGGAAACGTCATCGCCGTCAGGATCAGAAGCTTCTGCATGAAGCGTTATCTTCTCACCCGGAGCTGCAGACAGATCAATGCCTTCCGCTACGGTCACCGCCGGCAAATGGTTGGCATCTTCATAGGCTGACGCCACACACCAGTCTGCACGCATGGCGAAATCACTCTGAATAGCTGAA
>JAEEGL011846194.1_pt1 | contig 21108 bp, 17 predicted proteins | sample 9134231 | NCBI WGS metagenome assembly JAEEGL01 (sample SAMN16246548, study PRJNA631951) | gut metagenome | biome: gut microbiome; feature: rumen; material: fiber-attached | host: Bos | place: Iran: Karaj | collected 2018-10 | reverse complement strand
CCCTGCATTCACTTTAGTGACCTCGGAGAGGTAAGAAGGCTCGGAGAGCCGTCATGTAATTAACCCCAGGCAAGAGTCCCGCGAGGGAGTCGCAGCCTGGGGTGCCTTGCGTCATCTATAGCGTGCGTCGTGAGACGAACTATAACTTACACCCCCCATGCAAAGAAAAACAAAATAAAAATTTTAGCGAACCTGCGAGCAATAATTTCCACTCCGCAGGAGTGGCAAGAAACTCACCAGGCTACGCAATTCCGCATTCTGAATTCCGCAAAACGTTCCTTCACATTTTTTAACTGCAAAAAATGCAGTACTATAGCATTTTTTCTCTTTTATCGCTTGTAGAAAAAAAATATAGTATTACTTTTGCGCAATTTTTCAAAACAGCTTATTAACATTAAAAATATTATAATATGTATTGGACACTTGAATTAGCCACAAAACTTGAAGACGCACCATGGCCTGCTACTAAGGACGAACTCATTGACTACGCTATGAGAAGCGGAGCTCCTATGGAAGTTATCGAAAACCTGCAGGAAATAGAAGACGAAGGCGACGTTTATGAGTCAATAGAGGACATCTGGCCCGACTATCCAACCAACGACGACGACTTCTTCTTCAACGAAGAAGAGTATTAGAAAAATTGAAAATTTATAAAGCACTGCCACAGAAAAAAAACGGCAGTGCTTATTTTTTAGCAAAAGTTATTGCATAATTAGGTAAAAATGCATTACCTTTGCAGCCGCAAATAACAGATTTATTAACTGACAGTGGAAAAATTTGGCTGCTTGCAACCACTAAAAAAAATGCTAAAACTGCGAAACACCCCTCATAAATTTCACAGCATCTTAGCGTTTTTCCACTAAGGTGGGCTCTTTGTAACCTTTCCTCTTTCAGGAAATTACAATACCCTCCGCTAAAAAAAATGGAAAAATGAACTATTTATTTACAAGTGAATCGGTGTCGGAAGGACACCCCGACAAAGTTGCCGACCAGATCAGCGACGCTTTGTTAGACCATTTTCTCGCATTTGACCCACACAGTCGCGTGGCATGCGAAACGCTTGTCACCACCGGACAAGTGGTGATTGCCGGCGAGGTAAAAAGCAAGACCTACATCGACCTGATGGAGGTCACACGACAAGTAATCAGTGGCATCGGCTACACCAAGAGTGAATACAAATTTGATGCCGACGCATGTGGTGTCTTCTCGGCTCTTCACGAGCAGAGCGGCGACATCAACCGTGGCGTAGACCGCGAATCGGCCGAGCAACAGGGCGCCGGCGACCAGGGCATGATGTTCGGTTATGCATGCAACGAAACCACCAATTACATGCCGCTGACTCTCGACCTGGCACACATGCTGCTGCGCGAACTTGCCACCCTGCGCAAGAGTTGCGTGATTCCCTATCTGCGACCCGATGCCAAGAGTCAGGTAACAGTGGAATATGACGGTGAGACACACCGCCCCGTGCGCATCCACACCATCGTCATCAGCACTCAGCACGACGATTTCATCAAGCCCGACGGCATCACTCAGGAAGAGGCCGACAAGCAGATGCTTGACCGCATCCGTCACGACATCAAGAACCTCTTGTTGCCGCGAGTGATTGAAAAACTGCCCGAGCAAACTAGGCAACTCTTTGACGACAAGCTCATTCTGCACGTGAATCCAACCGGCAAGTTTGTCATTGGCGGCCCTCACGGCGACACAGGTCTTACAGGACGAAAAATCATCGTCGACACCTACGGAGGTCGTGGAGCTCACGGTGGTGGCGCATTCAGCGGAAAAGACCCCAGCAAGGTGGACCGTAGCGCTGCCTATGCGGCACGACACATCGCCAAGAACGCTGTAGCGGCAGGCATTGCCGACGAGTTGCTTGTGCAGGTGTCTTATGCCATCGGTGTGGCAGAGCCTGTCAGCCTCTATGTCAACACCTACGGCACAAGCCACGTGCCACAGAGCGATGCCGAAATCGCCGAAATTCTGCGCAAAATCTTCCCTATGACACCCTATGCCATCGAGAAGCGCCTCAAACTGCGCAACCCCATCTATCAGGAAACTGCTGCCTATGGCCACATGGGTCGCGAGCCCAAGGTCATCAGCAAGCATTTCACCTCGCACTACGAGGGTGACCGCACCATCGAGGTCGAGCTCTTCACATGGGAAAAACTCGACTACGTGCAACTCCTGCGCGAGACTTTCGGCATCTGACTCTTTTTTCAACACACTATCCACTGGCGCAATCCCGGACATCATTCCGAGATTGCGCCAGATTTGTTTTATTTTTTGCGTCCTCCGAAATCTACGAAAAGTGATTTTTTTCTTAATTGTTGTTTAAATAATGTGTATGTGAATATTTTTTTGTAGTTTTGCAGGTTATAAATTAGTAGTTTGGCATAATAGAACTTTATGTTCTGAGCCACACTCTTAAAAACTTTGTTTTTAAACTGATTAATATGAACATGAAAAGACGAGTATATGCGCTGGCGGCTATAGCACTCACATTTGCTATCGCGCTCAGCAGCTGCGGTGGTGGAGGACTTGAAAAGGCCATAAAGAGGGCTTTCATCGATGGCGATACCACACAGGCACGCTACGACTCCATCTGCTCTATCATCAAGGAGAATCCCAAAAGCTATACTGAGTTCCTCACCGAGAATGGAGACATCAACGTCGAGGCTCTCAGCCAGTACATCAACAAGGTGGGTGCAAAGCTGCGGCCACCCATGTCGTGGAACATCATGAGCTATGGACTGAAGGAACTCACGCTAACCATCTACTTCGAGCGCAGTGGCTCAATGACACCCTATGACACCCCTGGAGGTGGCGGACAACTCAAGAAGGCGGTCAACGACCTTATCAACTTCTTCCCAAGCCGCGAAGACGTGAAAATCAACATTGTCAACGACAACATCTACCCCTACAGCGGCACTGTCGACTCGTTCCTGCAGGATCGTAACATCTACCAGAGCACGGCAGGAACAGGCAACGCCAGCTACACCGACTTCAAGCTGATTTTTGAGAAAATCATTCAGGCACAGAAATCAGGTAACGTTAGCGTGCTGGTCACCGACCTGATTTACTCGCCCCAAAACACTGCCGATGTCAGCGTCGAGAAAATCCTCAACGAGGAAAACAGCGTGGCAACTGCCATCTTCAAGACTTACAAGGGAAAGTCTATCATCATCAACCAGATGATGGGAGACTATAACGGCATGTATTACCCCTACAACGGAGCACCGGTGAGCTACAATGGCAAGCGCCCGTTCTACCTGATTATTGTGGCCGATGCAGCGACCATCGACCGCATGTCGGCCGACGACCGATATGCTAAGTTCCTGCATCCCAATGGCGTGAAGAACAGCTACCGCTTCAATCAGGCAGCCAGCAACATCAGCTTCAAGCTGTTGCCCGACTGGAAGGATAACGTGGGGCGATTCCGACTTTCGCGCGACGAGGACAACATGCTCACTCACTGCGAGGGCGACCGCGAGACAGGAATTCTCTGTTTCTCGCTGGCAGCAAACCTCAAGCCACTCAATAAGGATGACGCTTTCCTGACCAACATTGCCAACTATGCCGTGCAGTCACAGACTGGTTTTGAAATCACCATCCGTCCCATCACCCCCGACGACATCACAAACAACAACCGAAGCTATCTCGAGGGAATGACTCACCTCATTACTGCAAAGGGCAAGTGGGACAAGTCGCAAGACGAACTCTCGCTCACGCTCAACAATCAGTTCCCACAGTGGATCAACGAGTTTTCGTCAACAAGTGATACAAATACTGCCGACCCGACGTTTGCAACCACCACCTTCGGCCTTAACCGTTTCCTACAGGGCATCTACGATGCTTTCTCGGCTGGAAACGACAGCTACGGCAAAATCACCATCAAACTTAAAAGTTAAACTTTGAACTCCTAACTAATAACTATTATATTTCATGAGAGATAAAGTTATATTTTTAGTAGCAGGCATCATCATCACAGTGCTGTTCTTCATCTTCAAGGTGACACTCTATGATGCTCTGTATTATGCCAACGGATTCAGCAACGATCTTGGCAATCTGGACGAATACACATCGGTGGCTCTGATTACTATCGCCATGGCATGGGGATGCGCTGCCATCTACTACTATGTGATAAACTCCGTCAAGTTCGACCGGTGGTTTCACTGGTTGGCGATGCTCGGAGTGACAGCTGTGCTCACTCCGGTGGTAGACTATTTTGTCACCAGCAGCATCCTCGACGGCAAGGACTACAGCACGGCAATCGTGGCTTTCGAGTTCCACAACATACTCTTTGCCGCACTACTATTCATCATCGCCTCTTTCTCGATGCGATGGTGGAGCAGCAACTGCCGACACACACCAATCCCACAATAATCTAGAGGAAAACGGAAAGAGTGCATACTTTTTCCTGTATTATTCAAAAACGATAAACGACAACACATGAAACTATTTGTATTTGCCATAGGAGGAACCGGTTCACGCGTACTCAAGTCAATGATTATGCTGTGTGCGGCCGGTGTGCGGCCCATCGATGCCAACGGAAAACCGTTGCAGGATGTGGAAATAGTTCCCATCATCATCGACCCGCACAAGTCGAACGCCGACCTCAAGCGCACCGAGCGGCTGCTCAGTGCCTATGGCACCATCCGTGAGAAACTATATGGCAAGAATGCCAACGCCGACGGCTTCTTCGCCACCAAGATCTCAAGCCTGAAAGAAGTGGTGTCGAGCAGCCAAGTGCCACTCGACGACTCGTTCATCTTCAACCTGGCGGCTGTCGAGAACTACAAGTTCCGCGACTTCATCAGCTACAACACTATGAACGAACCTAACCAGGCTTTGACATCACTACTCTTTGCCGACTATCAGCTCGAGAACAAGATGAGCATCGGCTTTGTCGGCTCGCCAAACATCGGCAGCGTGGCGCTCAATGGAGTCAAGGACAGCAACGAGTTCAAGGCGTTTGCCAATGTCTTTGCCGACGGCGACCGCATTTTCTTCATCAGCAGCATCTTTGGCGGAACGGGCGCAGCGGGATTCCCAATTATCGTCAAGAACATTCGCCAAGCCAAGAATATCGATGCCAAGAACAAGGCGTTCTTGCAAAAAGCACCTATTGGCGGTCTCACAGTGCTACCCTACTTCACGCTCATGGAAAGCGAGGACAAGAAGGATAAGCGCATCGACAATGCCGACTTTGTGGTAAAGACTCAGAGTGCCCTGGAATACTACAACAACACACTGACAGGCAACGGACGCAACGCCGTCAACGCCATCTTCTACCTTGGCGACCACGGCCACAACGCACCCTATGCCTATGACCCGGGCGACAAGCGCGACCAGCACGACCCGGCTCACCTCATCGAGCTTGTGGGTGCCATGGCTCCATTCAAGTTTATGAGCCTGAGCGACAGCGAACTCACCGACGGAGCAACTGGCGAGCCTCTGCCCACCAAGGCATTTGAGTATGGACTGGAACGCGATACCGACTTCGTCGATTTCTCATGCTTTGGTCAAGAGACACGTTCGCTCATCTACCGCAACCTGGTGAAGCTGCATCTGCTCTATATCTACCTGCGCACAGGCCTCAACGGCATGATTGGGCAGGGATTTACCGAGGATAGCCCACGCATCACCCGTGAGTTTACCGGCACTCAGTTCTACCGTGTGCTCACGCAACAGTTCTTCGACAGCTACATCGAGTGGCTCACTGAGCTGCTGCACAACCGCCGCCACGTCACCTTCTTCAACGAGGGTGAAATGGACATGAGTAAGGCAATCCACAAGGTGCTCACCAAGAAAGGTTTCTTTGGCAGTAAGAAGGTCGACAACGATGTGTTCAAGGCCGAGATGAACAAGCTCAGCCGCGACAACAACCGTTACGGCTCTAATGCCGAGCTCAAGCTCATGGATCTATTCTACAACGCGGCCGACAAAATCATCACCGACCGATACGACAACATCAACTGATAACTGACAGCTTATTATGAGTCAAGTACTATCATACAACAACAAGACGACAAAGACGAGCGCTCAGGATTGGATTCCCGTAGCGCCCTACGTCGACGACGATATCAAGCAAATCAAGGATCCGAATGGAGGACTCTCTGAGAATCCGCGCACGGCAATTCCAAGTCCCTTCGCACAGCTCGACCTTGTCAAGAATGCCTTCGAGCATCTGGCGGGCAACGCGCGTCTAGCCGGCACCATGATGGACAAGAGACTGGTGTCGAATGCTCTCGATGTGGCACAGCTCTTCTTCGATTTCGAGAACCACAAGGACTATCTGCACATCGTCAGGTGGAACCGTGAGGAGCAAATCGAAAGACTCAAGAGCGAACCCGAGCACCGCCTCTACGGTGAGACATTAGAGCTCTTCCTTGCCAGCGACATTAAGTACAACTTCAACCTGCTCACCGACTGGTATATCCTGCTTTGGAACAGTCAGGTGATAGGTGCAACGTCGCCATCATCGCTCACCATCGCCGTTCCACGCGAGAGCGAGCAACCCATCAACGGCATAAAGGTCGAGCAGGGCATCTCGCTCTTCGACAGCGAGACTCGCGACCTGTGGCAGCGAGATGAGGACTTCATCTACTACATGTTCATGCTCTTCAACGCGTTCCCAACTCTGCGCACTGCAGTCAAGGGGGTGTATGACTACATGCTCAAGAACAAGGACATCATCATGCAGCAGAGACCGGCACTCTATGCACGACTCACTCAGGTGGTGCCTAACCTGGAAGCTCTGAGCTACGAACTAGCTCCGAGACTGGTTGAGAGACTTGACCTGGAGTTTGACCCATTTGTCGGCGACGATGAGGTGACGGTGCTCGGTGCACGACTCTATCACAAGAGGGCACGCGACATTCGCACTGCTGCCGCAAGCAGCGACTTCGTCATCGCACCCACACGACAGGTCGAAGGAACTCTGCCTCTGGTGCTGCGCAACAACTTCAACGGCAGCGTTGACCACTACATCTACATCGACAAGGAATGGGACAGCTCGACGCAGGTGTTTACCAATGGAATACCGGTATCGAAACGCAAACTGCCTGATACCAGCATCATCTATCCGTTCCTCACCACAGGCGACTTCCTGCAGGACACACTGGTAAGACTCAGCGGGCCCATCGACAGCGACCACTACTTCAACGGTAATGTGAGCAATAAGGCTATGGTGAGCCAGAACGGCTATCTGCTGCCTCTCACCGAAGACTTCTTCCGCTATTTCAATGCCAGCGACGTAACCCGTCAGGTACACGGCCGCAACATGCTCGAAATGGAAGAACTTAGCGACGGGTCGGTAAACGTGACATTGCGTGTACCTCTCAAGAAGCGTTTTATTGAGCTCACACGCAACTACTACCCCATCGACGACCCATCTTGGCACTTCGACGAGAAGCGTGGAACTGGTCGCATCATAACCAATGTGATAATGTCGACTGCCATCTTCCCGTTTGTGCGCACCGACTATAAAGACGACTACACCGTTCAGCTCTTCACCATGATAGACGGGGGAAACGTCAAACTGCACTTCTTCAACGACGGACTGTCGCAAGATAACATCAAGTGCAGCGATAAAGTGCGCTCACAAAGCAGCTATACAACTGCTTACTACGATTTGGAAGGGGCATTCGACTTCATTCAGGCTAACATAACTACTCCTGCTGGTGCTTTCACCGGCTACATAGTGCCAATGTGGAAACCCTACGTGGCAAGCAGCAAGGAGCTGATTTTTGCTGTCGACTTCGGTACGACCAACAGCCATGTCGAATGGTCGGAGCGAGGCAACGATGCCAAGACTCTGGAGTTCTCGCACGGTGAAAACCAAGTGCTTATAGCATCGCTGCTCAAGCGCGGAACTCTGCTCTTTGCCGACCAGCTGCAGCGTGTGGAATTCCTGCCTAGCGATATCGACTCGGTGTACGGCTTCCCATTGCGAAGTGCTCTGGCTCGCAACGTGCTCAGCACAGGCGGCCACAAACTCTTTGGCGACATCAACATCCCGTTCTTATATGAGCGTCAATACTTCGATGGCTACGACATCACAACCAACCTCAAGTGGATGGGCGACATCACTCTCTCGCGTGAATTCCTGCGCGAGCTGGTACTGCTCATAAAGGCTAAAGTGCTGCTCGAAAACGGAGACCTGAACCGCACAAGCATCGTCTACTTCTTCCCTGTTAGCATGGGAGGCAGTGACCGGCGCAAGCTCGACGACACATGGAACGAACTGTACCACACCTACTTCGGTGACGACACCAGTCATCTGCATGCATTTCCCGAGAGCATCGCTCCTGCCTATTTCTACAAGGGCGACGATGTGAGCGGAGGCAGCTTTGTCTCTATCGACATCGGTGGCGGAACTACCGACACCGTCATCTATCAGCCCACCGAGAACCGTCTTGACACGGTACCTGTAGCAATATCGTCGTTCCGCTTTGCCGGCGATGCAATATTTGGCGATGCCTTTACTGAGCGTGATGCCGACAACAACCCGCTCATCCGACACTATGGCGAGTATTTCAAGCGACTCATCTCTAAAAACAGCGACATCAGCTACTTGAACAGCATTCTGCAGGATGTTCTCAAGCGCAAGCGCTCGCAAGACGTCAACGCTTTCCTCTTCTCAATCGAGAATGTTGAGCAGCTGCGCAATCTGCGCGAAGTGGACCGAAACATCTACAGCTACAACACACTCCTGCGCAACGATGCTCAGCGCAAGCTCATCTTCATGTACTTCTATGCTGCTATCATCTACTACATTGCACAGTCAATGAAGGCGCGCAACTACGAGATGCCCAAGCAAATCTACTTCAGCGGCACTGGCTCCAAGATTCTCAACATTTTGGGTAGCTTGGATCAGGTGATTGAGTTCACACAGCTCATTCTCGAGCGAGTCTTTGAAAAACAGTACACCGAACGATTCTCTATCAAGATTGAGCACAAGAGCCCCAAGCAGATTACAAGCCGTGGGGGCATCGAACTTGAGACTCTGCGCATGGAAGGTAACGTCGACGTGCGACAGCTCACGCCACGCAACGTCAATGCCATGAAGTACTGCTACTCGATGATTGGCAACAAGCCGCTCACCATCAAGAATGTCTATGAGATTGAAACACGCGACAAGCTCATCGAGCAGGTAGCTAAGTTCAACGACTTCTTTATCGCACTGTGCGACAATGTAATAAAAGACGAGTTCGGCATTGACAACAAGGTGTTCAAGATCTTCACAAGTGTCCTTGGCGACGATATCGGCAATTACCTCACTGCAGGTATCGGCAACTACCTCAAGGGACGCTATGAGGGAGACGAGAACATCGAGGACGTGCCATTCTTCTACCCCATCATCGGAATCCTCCGTCACAACCTCCTCAAGAACCTGTGCAACGAGGTCATCTCACGCACAGTCTGAACAAATGAAAACAAAATAAAAACTAAATAATAACAACTAAAACATTTATCGAAATGAAAAAAATTCTTTTACTGTTAGTGTGCGTCATGGCAACCATGACAATGGGTCTTAAAGCCCAAGACAACGCAAAAAACCTGTCGCAAGGACAATGGAACCACGGACTTGCTATCGGAGCGCAGTGGATTGCCACCGACCTGGGTTTTGCTCAAGCCGAGAAACAAGTTATTGCACGCACCAATGAGAACTACTCGCTCGACGACCTGCGCGTGATGTACGGAAGCAAGGACAAGTGGGTAAAATTCTACGACAAACTCAAAGCTCACGAGAATGAGACTGGCGACGTTGAAAAACTGGTCGCCACCATCGCGGCCGAATATGACAAAGGCGCTTTCATCAAGAACAAGGTAAAGAGCGACGTTGAGAAATACAATGCTACTCACAATGGCGATCAGGTGGGCGCAACTCCAGCTGGCGAGCAACCTGTGGCTAATGCTGCCGAAGGCTCGGAGCAGGTTATCACCGCTGCCGACAGCACTGCCGATGTGAAAGATGCTACTGCCGAAAAGAAAGAAGACGAAGGTGGTCACGGCGGACATGGACTGCTCTGGCTATTCAGTGTGCTTGGACTCGCTCTTGGTGCAATTGGCACATTCCTCGCCATGCAGGCACGCAAGGACAATCAGGCTATCGCTCATGACGTGAACGACGATATCAAGAACCTGCAGAACCAAATCGACAAACTTGCAGGACGTCGCAAGAAAGTTGAGCAGGACAAGCCTCACATGCATCATGGCAAGCACGAAGGTGCGGTAAACGAAATGGAGGGCATTGCCACTACCAAGAAGATTGACTTTGACCAGACACCAGCTGCGCCAGTTCACAAACCGGCTGAGAAAAAGCAGGAACAAAAGATTGAGAAGCCTGCTGCTCCAGCACCTGCTCCTGTTAAGAAAGACCCTAAGCCCGAAGAGCCCAAACAAAGCTTCGGCGAGCCTCGCATCCTTTTCATGGCAAAACCCGATGAGAACGACAACTTCTCGCGCTCGGCAGCAACCTACGAGCCTGGAAACTCAATCTTTGAGCTGACAACAATGGACGGCAAGAGTGGTTCCTTCACCGTCATCAACAAGGCCGATGCCCACAAGCTCGCACTGCTCATGCCTGGTGACACACTCACACGTGCATGCTCTGGCAACAACATCCAGTCTAGCGCCGGCAAGACACGCATCGTCACCGACCGTGCAGGACGCGCTCAGCTAGAGAATGGCAAGTGGCACATCGTGGTTAAAGCCATCGTTCACTACGAGTAATAATCAGTAATATGTTCCCAGTAATCAGCACATAAACTGATTACTGGGAACATATACTTAAAAACTGACAACTTAAAAATTGCATTTATTCTGTCCCCAATGCGGGAAACATATTGACGTCTCCATCGAAGAAATCGAGAACCTCCAAGGTCATCTCGTCTGTCCTCAGTGCCTTGAAGCTATTGAGGTCGAGATGAAAAACAAGGAATTAGAAGTAACCTTCGATGACAAGCCTGACCTCATCGAAAACAATGAGGCCGGGACGACACTTGACAACCCGCCCGAAATGCCGAAAACAACAGGCTCTGCAGCCAAGCCACCTGTTCCTCCGCTTCCACAACAGCCTGCTGACGCCAAAATACAACCAAAGACACAGGTGAGCCATGTCGACGATGTCATGCGTTACTGCAAGCACTGCGGTACATTTCTGCGAGAAGGGGCAAACTTCTGCCCCAAATGCGGCAAGTTCGTCAGAGTGGCTGTCAGCACACAGCAACCTTCTCAACAGGCACAGCGGCAACAATTCAACAGAGCTCCACAACACTCCTCTTACACAGCAAGAAACACTAATCAGCAATATAAACCTCCCATGGCAAACAATAGTCACAGACAAACCGGCACCCGAAAACAAAACAAGAACGGGAAGTCGGCATTCAGCATCTTCAGCATTAGCGGATGCCTTACCATCACTATTATTATAGTAGCTCTTTTCTTCATCGCTTACATCGTCATGGGAATTCATCTTGAAGGATGAAAAATGAGTAATAATCTCATGCCGCAGTTTCAACTATGAAGATAGAATGTCCGAAGTGTGGATTTGTTACGCAGCAAAGCGAGGATGAACTCCTCAAACTTGACCACACCATTACCTGCCCACGATGCATGTCGACCTTGAAAATCGTCGACGGCATCGCTTATATCCCCACCGACAAGGCACCCCTCGAGGAATTGAAACGATTTGAGCCGCAACCCCCAGAATTCAAAGGTGAAGAATATTACGAGACTCAGGCAAAACTCGAAGGGCTGGACCCGCTTTATAGTGCGGCAATCAGTTACATAAAGACGTGCAACGCGATAACGTTGCCCATGCTGCAGCGTTATTTCAACATCCCACCCGAGCGTGCCGAGCAACTCATGCAGGAACTTGAGGACAACGGTGTGGTTGCTCCATTCGACGGAAAACATCCACGCAAAATCCTCATTGAGCACAACACAGGGTTGCCAAGTGTCTTCTCGGGCACACAGCAATATGACCCAGAGACCGAACGCGCTGCACAGCAACAGGCTGCCAACGGCGATCAGGAGCAGCAACCTAACACACGCAGTTGTTCCTGCTCACTGCCTGGCTGCGGCGTGATAATATTCCTCCTCATTCTCACTTACCTGCTGATTATGTTCCTGCGATAACCTTACCATTAATAATAATTTGTCTACCCATAACGTTATAGTTTTACAATGAACCTTCGCAACATATATGACTCACGACGCATCTGGAAGTTTGCACTGTTGGCAATGTCACTGGTGCTCGTGGCGGTGTTCATTTATTTCTCTAACGCACTGGTAAAAGACCTCGCAAAGCAGGAACGAGAGCGCATGCAGATTTGGGCCGACGCCACACGCGAGCTGGTCACCTCGACCGATGCCGACGTTGACTTCCTGCTCAGCATTATTCAGGGCAATCACAATATTCCCGTACTACTCGTCGACGGTGACAACAATATCATCGAGCAGCGAAATTTCAAGCTACCTGAGCCTGGCGACACCATGAAAGCCATCATGGACTACTCGGCAATCAACAAGAAATTCCTGGAGAAAAAGCTAAATAAACTCCGCAATACTACCAATAAGATTGGCATCAAGATTGACGAGAACACTAAACAGATGCTTTACTACGAGGACAGCGACGTGTTGCGACGGCTAGCCTATTACCCCTACATCCAACTGGCGGTAATGCTGCTGTTCATTGCAATTGCCTACTTTGCTCTCATCAGTGTCAAGAAAGCGGAGCAAAACCGTGTATGGGTTGGACTCTCAAAGGAAACTGCACACCAGCTGGGAACTCCCATCTCGTCGCTTATGGCTTGGACGCAGATGTTGGAAACAATGGGTGTTGACAAGGAAATCATCAGCGACATGGACACCGATGTTCACCGTCTCTCGGTAATTGCCGACCGATTCTCGAAAATCGGTTCTATGCCTGATAAGGAATTGTCATTCATCAACGAGGCCGTTGAAAGCAGTCTCGTCTATATGCGCACACGCATTCCTAAGCACGTCACGCTCACCGTACACACCGATGAGGACAAGAACTGCGGAGTAATGCTCTGTCTGCCTCTGTTTGAGTGGGTAATGGAAAACCTCACCAAGAATGCTGTCGATGCCATGAGCGGTGAGGGACGCATCGACATCGTCGTCACCAGCGATGCACAGCACGCTCACCTTTATTTCAAAGACACTGGCAAAGGAATTCCACGCAAGAACTTCAAGAATGTATTCAACCCTGGATTTACCACTAAGAAGCGTGGATGGGGATTGGGACTGACGCTCGTAAAGCGCATTATCGAGGAGTATCACGGCGGCAAAATCTACGTCAAGGAGTCGGAAGTGGGTAAAGGTACCACATTTGCCATCGAGATTCCCAAAATAAAAGAATAACATCAAGCAACAGATGGCAAGCCAACAATACATAAAGATGCTGGGAACGGGCAGTGCAATGTGCACTCGCTGCTACAACACGTGCTTCTTCCTCAAGTCACAGCAGGGACAGCTCATGGTCGACGCTGGAGGAGGCAACGGAATCTTCCGCCAGTTGTATCGCGCTGGCATCGACTTCACACAAATCCGCAACCTCTTCGTCACCCACGTGCACACCGACCACATAATGGGTGTTATTTGGCTCATTCGCAAAATCTCGCCTCTGCAGTACAAAGGTAAATATAACGGACAGTTCACCATCTATTGCCACGCGGGAGTGAAACATGCGCTCGAGACAATGTGCAACCTGATGATTCCTGCAAAGATTATGAGTGCCGTGGGAAAAACTATCATCATACAGGAAGTCGCCGACGGTGAAACCATCAATGTCGACGACATGAAGGTGACTTTCTTCGACATCGGCTCCGACAAACTGCTGCAGTTCGGTTTCAGTGCCATCATGCCCGACGGACAGCGGGTAGTTTGCCTGGGTGATGAACCCTACAAGGAGACTAGCGAGAAATACGTCAAAGGTTGCGACTGGCTGCTTTGTGAGGCCTTCTGCCTCTACCGCGACCGCGAGCAGTTCAGGCCCTATGAAAAACATCATAGCACCGTGCTCGATGCAGGACGTCTGGCACAGGAACTGGTGGTAAAGAACCTCCTGCTCTACCACTCCGAGGACACACGACTATTGGCCCGTCGCGACAACTACACCGCCGAGGCACGCACAGTCTACAGCGGCAACATCCATGTTCCGCTGGATTTGGAAACGGTTTTTCTCTGATTTTTACTCTTCTCTCAGTTTAAAAGCAAGCGCTGGTTATTGCTTGCAGCAGTCATTACCCTTGCCGCAGCAATCGCCGTCGCCATGACCTTCACAGCCTTCTTTACCATCACCGCAGCCCTCGCAGCCTTCACAGCCACCACCACACTGACGGGGTGCCAGTTCTTCTTCTGTAGCATCGCGAACGGTGATTACTTCGCCCTTATATCTCACTGTCTCACCGGCAAGCTGATGGTTGAAATCAAGTGTAACGTTCTCATCAGTGATTTCTTTCACTATTCCCTCGATGCGCATTCCATCGGCTGTCATCATGGGAACGAAAGCTCCTTCATACACGCGCTCTGAGTCAAACTCTCCCTCAACTTCGAAGATTGACTTCTCAACAGTGACTATCATGCTGGGGTCTTTCTCACCAAAGGCCTCGATGGGAGCCAGAATGAAATCAAACTCATCGCCTTCGTTCAAGCCTTCAAGGTGGCTCGTGAATGACTCGAGCAAACCAGGCTCATTGCCAAAAACAAGACGGTCGGGCTTGTCCTTTTTAAACTCATAAATCAATGTGTCGTTGCCGCCTTCCACAATAAAAATCTGGTAGGCAAGTTCTACAAATTTTCCTTTGGTGATAGCTCCCATAAATAAGATAATAATTAATAGTGAATAGTTTTTTGATATGCAAAAATAGACAATAAATACCAATTCACAAGTCTTATTGACGATAAAAAAGCAAGAAATGCATTATTTAACTAAATCTTGAACCATACTTACCGTTTTATGATTATCTTTGCACTCAGTGAGTGACAGTTTCATCTTTTTTATAAACATTCATGGAAGAAACAGGAATCAAGCAGATTAACTTGAACGATGTGCCACAACTGACGCACAGCATCAAGTATTTTGACGGGGACATAGGCTTTGCCGACGATATAAGGTCAATCATTCGGCTCGGCGATGTCTTCAAGGTAAACTTTGTGGCTATCGTGTTATGCACCAGCGGAAGCGTGGCATTGAAAATCAACTCGGTGGATTATAACATTAACGCCAACGACGGTCTGCTCATCAACATGCAAAGCGTGGTGAGCAACATAATATATGACCGCAAGATGAACTGCAAGATCATCTGCATCTCGCTCGACAGTGGCGTCACTTTCATGACAAAAAGCGTTCTCGAGGCTTTCCTCAGAGTAAGGGAAAATCCTGTCGTGCATTTCACCAAAAATGAAATTGAGCTCATGAGCCGTTATTACGAACTCGCACTGTTCAAGATGGATCACCCCGAAATAGGCATCAACAGCAAGGAGTCGATGCATTCCATTTTGAGGGCCTACATCCTCGACATGATTGCAAACATCAATATCCACTATTCCGACACTAATAGAAAGTCGATGCTGCGCCAGAGCGACAAGATATTCCAGAACTTCATCATGTTGCTGGCCGAGAGCAACGGCACGCAAAGAAGTGTCAGGCAATTTGCCGACAAGCTATGCGTTTCGCCTAAGTATCTCACAAGCATCTGCCGCGAGAAAGAAGGTAAAACTGCCAATGAGCTGATTACTTTGAACACCATCGGGCACATCAAGCAGATGCTGCTCTACAGTTCGCTGAGCATAAAGGAAATCTCCACAATGTTGGGATTTCCAAACATCTCATTCTTCGGGAAATACGTCAAGAAGCACATGGGTCTTTCACCCAACTACTACCGCAAAGCCAACGGCTACGGCAAGTGACCTGAAAGAGAACAACTAAAGGCAAGTAATCAAAATCCCCAATGATATCTAATCAAGAAATCCCAAATCGGTCTATCGCGATTTGGGATTTTTTACATGCACAAAAAAAAATTGATTGTCTCACGACAACCAATCTTAATTAACCTTAAATCTAATACCATGAAAAACACGTTGCAAAGATAGGCATTTTAAGTAACTCCGCAACCTTATAACCGTAGAGTTTGCATCTAATTAACATTATTTAAGAAACCTACCCGTTTTTGGGAGGGTTTTTATCGTCAATTACTTATGTATTTTGAGTTTGGGTTTTATCTTGAGTTTTTTCAGGTCGTCGGTATCGGTAAACGAGAACGAACAGCCCAAGTCAAGAAATTTATGTGGTGAGTCGAGAACGCCTTCGGCAACAGCACCGTCGCTGTCGATGCTGACATCAATATTCTTAACCTTGACAAACTTGTATGACGCCTCATCAACGTGTGCCGTCAAGCTGCCGATTGGAAGTTTGCCTCCTTTGTTTCGACGCATTTCGGCAGTGCGTTCCTGCGAGAAGTCAAACTTGAAATCGGTGCTCAATGCAGCCTCACCTATGTCGGGCATATCAAGCACTTTGCCCAGTTGCAGCGATTCGGCAGAGGCCTTGCCGGTAATGTATTTGCTCTGTTTGTCGATATTGAAATCCAAGTTGAAATTCCCAACTTCGGTCGAGATGTCTCCACGGAAATCACGAGTCTGCCAGTAGACATCAAGACTGCCCACATAGTCGAGTTTGCCCAAGGCATGCAGCTGTTTCATCATGAAACGCTTGATGGGAAACTGCTTCATAATTTCCTCAAGGACATTGCCATCGGCAGTCAGGTGGTTTACGTCGAAGTGGGCATGAAGCTGGTGCTTGTCGTCATGATAGAAATTTGTTACTGAACCAGTCGTTTTCACCACCAGGCTCTTGTCGGCATTGGTCACCACGGCGTTATGGATATTGATGCGTTTGAGGTCGCCATCCACATTTGCGGTAATATGCAGCGGAATTGAGAAGTTCTTCATGTCAGGCACAAAGGCACGCGACACATCTTTTGGTACCGACTCAACAGTAACAGTCGACGTCTTGAAGCTTAATTCCTTGCCGTGCGCGGCATCGGGTACAGTAATTACAGCATGAGGAACGTGCACATGAGTAGACTCTTGACGCAACGCTAAGTCCGACACCTTTACGGTATGGAGGTCGGCAACGAGTTTGCAGGTCAGCTCGCCCACGTGGATGCCAGTCTTCGCATCATCCAGCTTGCAGTGCTTCACGACGGCGTGCATCGTTTTTTTGTTCTTGTCGAGGTGGGTGATATCCATCGTCAGGTCGGCAGTGATGTCAAGGTGCCCCGGATCATAGAATCCGCGGTGAGGATTGTTCGTGTTCTTGCGGGGACGGTGATTGTCGTTCAAGAAGTGAAATTTTTCCAACTTCACCCTGGTGTTGCCTTCATGCTCGGCAATATCGAGCTTGTGCAACCCGACTTTATACGACACGGGACGGCCCTTATAGTCGGGATGATTCCATGCAGCTTTCAGCTTCTCGGCCTGCATCGTCGGCAATTTGCCTTCGTGAAAATGGCATTTAAGTTTCTCAAGCGATATGGGTTGGGAATTATACTTTGCCGACACCCTGTTCACCGTCAGTTCCTTGATGTCTAATTTGAGTTTGGTCGCCGATGTGTCATTTTTCTCATCCTTTTTCAACTCGTCAATCAGGAACTGGTAGTTGGATTTCTTGTCCTTATGGCCTTTGTACAATAGTGCCTTCACTCCCGTGATATTGGCATTCGACACATTTACCTCATGATACAGCAGGTGCCACATGCTCACATCGGCCTGCAGTTCCTCGACTTGCAGCATCTTGCGCCCTTCTTGGTCATCGATGCACAAGCCATGCAGTCCCACGTCATGTGACAGGAACTTCACGCTGACGCTGTCGATGGTCACGTTAGTGTGCAGTTTCTCCGACAAGGCCTTGGTGGCATAGCCCAACAACCGGTTCTGAACATACGACGTATTGAGCAATATAAAACTAATGACTATAAGGGCCAGAATCCCGAATGCCAACCAAAACAGGACTTTTAGCCATTTAAATATCTTTTTCATCGGCGTGAAATATTTTTCTTCAATTAGTATTATAGCAAAGGTTTTCCCATTTCCAACAGCGTGAGCAGTCCTTCGCGGCCCTCATTCATGAGCAGGTCAAGGATGCTCAGCCGTGGCTCAAAGCCGGTGCGGCGAAGTGCCCACATCTGGTGATAACGCACATCGGCAATGGGCAATGTGTCGCCGCGCTTACCGCCAATCTTGCTTCGCAGGTCCAGTGCGCCGTTGTTCAGCGCAGCATCAATCTCCTCGCGCGTCGTTGCCACGGCAGTCTCGATGGGCAGATCCATGAAGTCGACAATCAGCTCATGCAGCTCCATGTTAAGGTCAAGCAGACTTTCCTGAGTGCCGTTCTCAATGATGCGTTGCAGGTCATCGGCGATATAGTCAAAATACGGACTCTTGCCATAGGACGAGAACAGCGCGCCCCAGTGCAGATGACGCCAACGCCCGTGTTCGCTCACGAGCACGTCTTTCATCATCACGGGCATCGCGTTACTGTTGCCCTCAAGCGGCACTGTGAGTTTTACCGCACCATTAGGAGCATCGATGAGATAGCGGTGGTGGCTGTGCCGCAACGGCAGTTGACGCTCGGTAGCGTCAATCACCACCCTTCCGGCCTTGACCATAGCGGCATAGCACCGCACATCGCCGCAGCACATGCTACCCATTATCAATGCTGAATTCATAATGCAGAATTAATCTACGGTTCCCTAGCCGGTGGCGCTTACTTATCGGGATTGGCGTCGCGGAAGATGCGGTTCCAGCGAATCTTGCCGTCGGTCCAGCCACGATCCTTGTCAAACGACACGATGATGAACATCGGCGTACCCACGATGTGGTCCTCAGGCACAAAGCCCCAGAAGCGCGAGTCGAGCGAGTTGTCGCGGTTGTCGCCCATCATCCAGTAGTAGTCCATCTTGAACGTGTAGCTTGCTGCCGGCTTGCCGTCGATATAGGCCTTGCCGCCCTTCACCTCCAGGTTGGCACGCTCATAGTCCTTGATGCAGCGGCCGTAAATCTGCAGGTTCTTCTCATTCAAAGCAATCGAGGCACCCTTCTTCGGAATCCAGATGGGGCCGTAGTCGTTGTGAGTCCAGCCGTAGTTCACGCCCACAGGATAGGTCATCATACCTTCGCTCTCGGCATATTGCACACGCTCGATGCCAGTCACCCACGAGCACTTCTCAAGCTTTCCAAGCATCTCCTTAGTCAGCGGCAGGCTCAGTTCAGGTGCGATGAATTGCTGACCCGTCATTGGGTCAATAGCCACGTTGCGGCTTATGTCCTCGTTTGTGATTCCAAGTTCTTCAGTCAGGAAGTCATAGTCAGGAGTGTTGCCGCCATATTTCACCGCATAGTTATACTGCACCTTTTTAGGCTCGGGGATTGCGGCGCCGTTGATGTGCACCACGCCGTTTACAATCGACAGGTTCTCGCCAGGCAGACCGACGCAGCGCTTCACATAGTTGTCGCGGCGGTCCACAGGACGGTAAATCACCTTATGGTTCCGCCACACGGCATCACGGCCATTCTGGAACACCTGAGTGTAGTAGTCGGGGTTAGGCTCGTCAACGCACACCGTGTCGCCGGCGGGGAAGTTAAACACCACGATGTCGCCGCGCTCAACGTTACGCACGCCCTTCAGGCGGTGGTATTCGAGCTGAGGATGCTCGATGTAGCTCTTGCAACCGAACAGCTCATTCTGGGCCAGTGGGAAGTGAAGCGGAGTCTGTGGCACGCGAGGGCCGTACACCATCTTGTTAACCCACAGGAAGTCGCCAGTGAGCAACGTCTTCTCAAGCGACGACGACGGAATCTGGTAGTTCTGCCCCACAAAGATAAACAGGAAATAAACCAGAACCAGCGCATACACGATGGCGTCTACCCAACTCATCACCTTGCGGACAACCTTGTTCTTGCTGAACTTCCACCAGTTCCAGGGGATGAACTGCGTCAGGTAGATGTCCGCCAGCAGAAACCACGCCAGCGCTACCCACCAGTTGCCCAGCCAGGCCACCCACGCAAAGAAGATGGCACTAACGATGCCAAACCTGATCCAGCGCGTCTTCTTCACACGCGACAGGCGCTCCTTCAGCGAACCCGTCTGACGCACTTTCTCCTCTTCCTCAACTTTCGTCTCACTTATATTCTTATTTTTCTCCTCTTTCATTTCTCTAAAAATTCTTTGGATGATCTGTAATTAGACTGCAAACTTACGCAAAAAAGTTGACACAGGGAAATTTCACCAACTTTTTAGGCTTTTACCGCTTTTTTTATCAATCGCCACCACCACCAGCCCCACTCTTGCCACTCCTGTAACTCCTGTCTAAAAAAGAGACAGAAAATTCAGCATTCAGCATTCAGCATTTTGCATTCTGCATTCAGCATTGATAACATCAAGCTACGAAAAAAAAATTTTAGCCCGAAGGGCAATAATTTTAAGCGCGAAGCGCGGCCCCAATCCCCACAGCGACCCCAAACCCCCACAACGCCCCCACTCACCTTAGTAGCCTCGGAGAGGCCTAAGGCTCGGAGAGCCGCCATGTGATTAACCCCAGGCTGTGCAGGGTCGGAGACCCTCGCTGCCTGGGGGACGACGACACACATACACGCAGTGCGTCGCTAGACGAACTATATCTGCATCCGTCAAGGCTATTTTTGTTCCTTTTGTTCTGTTGTCTGTCAAAAAATCACTATCTTTGCCCCCCATAAACCATAAACAAGAAAAAGTCTCATTCAATAAATTCATAGAACCTTTATGAAATGGTCACAAATGATTAAATTCTGCGTGCGATTAGTACAACGCTGGTTGCCCGAACCCTTCATATTTGCCATATTGCTCACCTTCGTGGCAGCATTTGTCGCCATGCCTTTGTGCCACCAGACACCCTTCGAGGTCGTTGAGCACTGGGGCGACGGAGTGTGGAATTTGTTGGCATTTGCCATGCAGATGGCCCTCGTTCTCGTGTGTGGGTCCACCTTGGCGGCAGCACCGGTCATCAAACGCGCTATCAATGCCATGGCCCGCGT
>JAEEGL011653241.1_pt1 | contig 21108 bp, 16 predicted proteins | sample 9134231 | NCBI WGS metagenome assembly JAEEGL01 (sample SAMN16246548, study PRJNA631951) | gut metagenome | biome: gut microbiome; feature: rumen; material: fiber-attached | host: Bos | place: Iran: Karaj | collected 2018-10 | reverse complement strand
CATACCGTCATATACCCATTTTCAGGCGTGACAAATATCGCGGGGCATCTGAGGTATGCATCATTTCCATCAACCGGAATGAATATCACCGCGCCCGCGCGGCAATACGGGAGTTGCCTGAAAACTACCTCTCCCGTTTAGTTGTTAACGCTATTTAGCCTTAGTTTTGGTGTGCATATTATGCATTGCGCCTCTTGAGACTCCTACTCCTCAGGGGGCGTTTTGCGTTTTATTACAACTATCCTATTATGTTAAATGAAACTACGAGGGACAAAAGACGTTCCCTGATATGGATCGCCAGGGCCTCCTCCAAAGATCTGTCCAAATAGAAATTTTTAATTGAAGTTCCGGTGGCAACAGACAAGCTGCCATCCTTAAATCTTATTATAATAGAAAGAGATTCCACATCCGCTTCCGGTATGCCGCAGGACGAACTGACAATCAGTTCCCTTGTAAGCGCTCTTGGAAGTATGAGCTGTATCATCATGCCCACCGGGGTCCTCTCCCCTTTTATAAAAGAAAAGACAGTGTCACGATAAATCCCATAGGGCAAATAACCCGAGGGATCCATCTCATATCCACCATCCTTTTCAAAAAAGCCCTCAGCGGGGCGGCCGGTAACGGACAGGTGTCCGCGCCCCTCCACTCTTGCTTCGGACAATAAATATTTATCAAAAGCGTTCTCCGTAAGGAGCGCCGTCATGAAAGCCTTTTTATCCTCTATCTGAAATACCGTCATATAACTTTACTTGCACCAAAAACCTTTGAATCCTGCCAATCGCTTCTTCAGCTACACATCCCGAAAACCATCATTCCCCTGCAGAAACAGTCCTGCGGGGTGTGGCAGAGACCGCCACATCTCTGGGAATTATCCTGGGTCCTCCCTTTTTCTCCACATAGTCCTTTGTGATGACCACGGTCCCGATATTGTCGTCCTTGGGGATCTCATACATAATATCCAGCATGAACTCCTCTATGATGGAACGGAGCGCCCTGGCCCCTAACTCCCTCTTCCGGGCAGCGTGGGCTATGGAATAAAGGGCATCCTCCTCAAACTCCAGCTTAACCTCATCAAAAAGCAACAGCTTCTTATACTGCTTTACTATGGCATTTTTAGGCTCGGTCAATATCCTTACAAACATTTCCTCGGAAAGTTTTTCAAGGGCAAACACTACGGGAAGCCTGCCAATAAACTCCGGTATCATGCCAAACTTTCGCAAATCCTCAACCATCACTTTGGAGAGGATGTTTTCCTCTTCGTCATACTTATCCTTAAGATCAGCCACAAATCCCATGGCGGAGGATTTGTTAAGCCTCTCCTTTATGATATCCTCCAGATCCGGAAAAGCGCCGCCACAGATAAAAAGAATATTTGAAGTGTCCACCAATGTCATGGGCACCATGGCGTTTTTACTTGAAGCACCCACAGGCACCTCTATCTCCGCACCTTCCAAAAGCTTGAGCATACCCTGCTGCACAGACTCACCGCTTACATCCCTTTGATTGGTATTCCGCTTTTTAGCCAGCTTATCGATCTCATCTATGAAAATAATACCCCGCTCTGCCTTCTCCACATCATTATCCGCAGCAGCCAAAAGCTTTGAAACCACCGACTCAATATCGTCACCGATATATCCTGCCTCAGTAAGAGAGGTGGCATCGGTAATGGCAAGGGGCACATCCAAAAGCTTTGCAATGGTCTTTACCATATAGGTCTTACCGGAGCCCGTGGGTCCGATCATAAGCATATTGGACTTTTCGATCTCGATCCCGTCGTCCTCACTCTCAAGGAGATTCTCGCTGTCGATGACCCTCTTGTAGTGATTGTAAACAGCCACGGACATAACCTTTTTGGCATACTCCTGTCCCACCACATGCTCGTCCAAAAGCGCCTTTATCTCATGGGGCGGAGGAATATTTGTGATGTCGATGGCAGGGAATTTCTCCTGACCCGCCTTTTGTTCGGCAGCCTTTTTGGACTTTTTCTTTGAGGTCTTTTTCTGCACCTGGCCAAAGCCGGGAAAACCCATACTGGCAAAATTGGGCAGGTCGTTTAAATTTATAAACTGAAGACCGGGGATCTTTGAAAAATCAAAGCCGGGGCCGCCGGTATTCTGATCCTTCTTTTCAGGCTCCTCAACTTTTCCGGTAAGGGGCTTATCACCATCTGCTTCGGATGATGAAGTCTTATCCTGCGATCCTGACTCAGCGGCATCATCTGCACTGCTGCCACTGGCTTTGTTATTTACATTGCCGTTTGCTGTACCATTTCCAAAGAGGGACATGGTATCAAAGGTCTTTTGCATACACTGGGAGCATACGCAAAGTTCCGGCGCGATCTGTATCAGCTTGCCGGTCTCCTCGCCTTCGGGGCGATGGCACATATAACAAAATCTGTTTTTATCTTCACTCATAACTATCTCCGTTTAGCGGGTGCCTCTGTGGGTGCCTGTCACCCAGGCTGCACCGGCAATTAACTGAATTTGTCAGATACAACACCCCTGACATATTTATCTTCAAATTCTTCCATGGAAAGGACCTCGCCTGTGCCCCCCTCATCCGAGGACTTCACCGGTGTGATCCCCAGCTCCCTGATCCGCCCAAGAGCCCTCTCGATACGGATCTTGTAGTAGGACTTGCCCCACTCCTTAAACCTGACGGTCACAAGGGAAACATCCACTCCCGTGGCCTCGATCTCGCTTTCTATCACATCCACAATGTCGCTTCGCAAAAGCTGCACTAAGGACATATCCACCACCACCCGGTATCCTGGATGGCCGAAATCATTCCAGTATCTGCACCGGGAAAAAGCCATATGTAAAATGTGTCTGCCCAAAGGAACTATAAGCCCGAGATACTCCGCCAAGGGAATAAACTCCTCCGGTGCCACCTCGCCAAGCGTCTGAGACTTCCAGCAAAGTGACGCCTCAGCTCCCACACAACTTAGGACATCCCCCACTTTCCCGATTATGGGAGAAAGACAAAGCTCAAATCCCTCGCACCCGTTTTCCACCGAAGCCCGAAGTTCCCTTTCCATGGAGATACGTCTGGCAGACCTTATATTGTCATTGGCCCTGTAGTATTCTATCCGTGACTTGCCGGCACTTTTGCCTGCCCACATGGCGGTATCCGCCTTTTGCATCAGGGCATCTATCCTGGTGCCGTCCGCCGGAAACTGTGTCACCGCAAATGTTGCGCTGCAAAAATACTTTCCGGAATCAAGGGTAAACTCCCTTGCAAATCTGCGGAAAATGCTCTCTATAAGTCCCTCTGCATCAATGGTCTGATGGGGAATGAGCACCGCAAATTCATCTCCGCCCAGCCTGTACACCGTGGCCCGGCCCCTGCAGATCAACGAAAGGGCATCAGCTACCTGCATGAGTATCTCATCACCCACGCTGTGCCCCGCACTGTCATTTATATCCTTGAAGTCATCTAAATCAATATATACAAAGGATCCCTGCTCCGCGGCACGTACCGCATCCCTTATGCACTCCCTTATCTCCTTTTCAAAGCTGATCCTGTTTCCAAGCCCAGTAAGAGTATCGGTAACGGCCTGCTTTTCAAGTCTCTTCTGGTACTCATATAGTTCAGACACATCATAGAGAGTGCAAAGTGTCACCGGCCTGCCGTCCACCCATCGGATGGGAATATAGGACAGGTCACACCTGATATCAGCATGGATGAGATGGTACTCGCCCTTGCCGCTGCCGGACTTTCCTATGATATATCGGCTGAACTCCTCTAAGTCCTGGTTGTGACTGAACATTTTTAAAAAAAGCTCGTTGGTATACAAAAGCTCCCCTGTGGAATCGTTCCTGACGCAGACGCCACAGCCCGTGTTGTCAAGGATGGCATCCAACACCGCATAGGAGCTTGCCAGGGAATTTTTGGTAACCCTTTTGGTAAGGATGGTCTGCATGATGCGCTTTACATCATTTAAAATAACAAGCTCATCAGAACTCCAGCCCCTATCCCTGCCGCTAACGGTAAAGAGAATATACATCCCCAGTCTTTCGGAGATGAAAAGGGGCAGATAAACTCCCGCCCTGATATCATATTTTTTGAAATACTCCTTAAAATCATCGGGAAGCAGAGCATCCGAAGAAATGGTAAAGGGCCTGCCCGTAAAAAACGGAAGTTCCTCCCTTTTCACATGAAGAAAATCCGGCATAAACGCCGCGGCACCCCCGGCAGCCCACTCGCTTATCATATCCACATATTCCTCATCCGGGGAAAGCCGCAAAAGGGCGGCATTTGAAACATCCAGATACTCTCCCACATCCGAAAGGATAGCCTCGGAAACCTTAGGGAAATCGTCATCGGATTCCATGCGTTTTAAAATGCCTGTGATAAGCTCGCTTTTTTCAAGAAGCTTTGAAAGAGCGCTGCTACTCTCCTCCTGCCTCTTTAGTCTGTCACGGAGACTGACCCCCTCATTTTTCTCTCTGAAATAATGGGAAATGACTACGGTAGCAAGAGTAAGGGCCGAAGCATATTCGCTTTCGGTAGTTGTTGCCATGCCCCCGGGAATGTCCAGGGCAGATGCCGCAACCGCAAACGTATCGACAGGTGCTTCACCATCGGAAAGAAACGGATCACTTTTCTCCGCCCCGATGACCACCATCACCCCACGGACTAAGCCCTCACCGTCACGAATGGCAATGCCTCCTAACATGATCTGACGGTAACCCGTGTCCATGCGGACCACATCCTCGTAGGGGTTGCTGCGCAGGGACACAATGATCCCCCGCTCCATCTCCATGGTCACGTAGTCACTCAAAAAATCATCATATTCTTTTTCTCCCGAGAAATCCGTGATGCGGATGGCATCAAGATCCATGCAAAAGCCATAGGTGTGAGTACACTTAAAAAAAGCACTCTGCATGTCAAAAAATGCTTCTGTATTGATTTTAAAAGAATCCCGTTCTGTCATAAGCGCCTTAGTATGAAAACCTCCCGCTTGCCGCCGAAGGGAATGACCCCGGCGATCTCGAGATGCTTTTGTCTTTTAATGATGGGGGCAAAAAAATTGCCGTCACCGGTAAGTATGCCCAAAATGGCTCCGTCTGTGGTAAGAGTCAGGCATTTGGTGATAAAAGAGTCAAAAAAGTTTTTCTTTTCGCTGTCACTGCGATGATAAAGGTCAGGCAGCTCGGTGATTATCTCATCAAAATATCCGTCATAGGTGAAGTCAAAAAAATCCCGCTGGATAAAATGAATATGCTCCGAAGCATGTGCGGCATTCTCCCTGGCACCGGCGATCATTTTGGCCGAAATGTCAGTGCCAAACACATTGCCACAGGATAAGTGCCTGATCCTTTCTATTAAAAGAGTGCCTGTACCGCAAAATGGATCAAGCACACTATCGTCCTCAATAATATACGGATGGAGCATCTCCATCATGGTGGCTGCCCTGACCGCCGACATGGAAGTGGACTCTATGGCACGGCGGTATGAAAAACGCTCATCCGACATTGCAGCTATCCAAAGATACATCCCAAAGCTGCCGTCGGGCCTCCCCGGGAAAAACAGCTCACACTCGTAGCTGCCTGGATCAACAACAATCTCCCCGGAAAGCGATTTGGTCACCGCCTCGGAAAAAATCCCGCTCAGTCGTCGCTCCTCATCCCTGGCACCATCTGCTGCCTTGCCCCGCTTATCTGAGCCCGGCACCTCAACCCTGATACGGCAGGGAATGGGTCTCTCGCCCCGGATGTAGGTTGAAAGGATCCGTCCAAGCATGGAGTCTGCTATTGTCTCGGCGGCATTTTCTCCGGTAAGCCGGCCTCCTCTTTTTATGGGAACAGTAAGATAGAGTCTGTCAAAGACCCGGCATCCCATGACAGCAGAGATATCATCAGTCATCACCCTTACGCCGAAGGGTGTGACCCTGATATCCTCCTTTTCAATGCCCTGCCTGTTCAACCGGTCCGCAGCATAAGGCGCGAACTGATGGGGCAGGGACAAAAGCATGGGTATTTTCTTTTTAATGCCTGTAAACTCGTATCCCACTTTAAAATCCTGTGCCTATACCGGAACGATCCACCCGTATTTGTCCTCGATACGGCCCCACTGAATACCGGTAAGCGTATCGTAGAGCTTCTGGGTAAGCTCGCCTGTTTTGTTGTCGTTTATTGTAACAATATCATCTTTATATTTGAGCTCACCAACAGGTGAAATAACTGCTGCTGTACCTGTACCGAATACTTCCTCAAGAGTACCGTCATGGCCTGCCTTCATAAGATCGGAAACAGCAAGCCTCTCCTCCCGGACTGTGTAGCCCCAGTCACGGAGCAGTGTGATCATTGAATCCCTGGTAACTCCGGGAAGTACTGTGCCCTCGATGGGGGCGGTAATGATCTCGCCACCTATCTTAAACATGATGTTCATGGTGCCGACTTCCTCAACATACTTGCGCTCCTCACCGTCCAGCCAGAGCACCTGGGTATATCCCTCTTTCTCTGCCTTGACCTGACCAAGGATGGATCCTGCATAGTTGCCGCCGCACTTTGTAAAGCCTGTGCCGCCCTTTACTGCGCGGACCAGCTCATCCTCAACCATGATCTTTACGGGATCAAGACCTGTGGGGTAATATGCGCCTACGGGGCAGCAGATTATAATAAACTTATAAGCTGATGCCATGTGCACACCTAAATAAGCCTCGGTAGCAAACATGAAAGGCCTGATGTAAAGTGATGTATCCTTTGCATGGGGAACCCACTCCTCTTCGCATCTGACGATGGCCTTAACAGCCTCCACAAAATCCTCCACCGGGAACTCCGGCATGCAAAGTCTGGCGTTGGAATTGATCATACGCTTTGCATTCATCTCGGGTCTGAAAAGCTGTATCTGTCCGCTCTCTGTACGGTAAGCCTTGAGGCCCTCAAATGTCTCCTGTGCATAGTGAAGTGTAACGCAGGCGGGGTCCAACTGAATGGGAGCGTTGGGCTCAATTCGGGCATCGTGCCAGCCCTGGTCCTTATGCCAGTCCATGACAAACATGTAGTCTGTCATATATTTGCCAAAACCCAGCTGACTCTCGTCCGTGGGCTTTTCCTTTAAAACATCTCTTTTGATAAACCTGATATCCATGACTTACCTCCGTTATAATGATCAAAGGGTCAAAAACTTTTGACGTTTTAATCAGTTCATTCCTAAAAAATACCACTCCACATTATAGCATTATTGTTGTGGAGGCTCAATATTATTTTTCTGTTGAAACGAAATCAGAGATTTCCTCTGAAGTCGTGGTATTTCGCATCACGACAACTTATTGAAGTATCTCGTATAAAAGATCATAAAGCATCCTTGCCTTTTCCGGTGCAAGACGGATGCATCCAGCCACCTGGGACGGTATGTCTTTGGCGCGTTCCTGAAGCTTAACCCCATCTTCCGTTAAGGAGATGAGCACCACCCGGTCGTCCTCCTTACTCCTTACCTTTTCAATGTAACCTGCCTGCTGCATCTTTTTAAGCAGGGGAGAAAGGGTGCCGTTGTCGAGCTTTAACCTGTCGCATATCTCTCCCACGGGTATCCCGTCCTTTTCCCAAAGCACGAAAAACACCAAATACTGGGTATAGGTCAGACCCAAGGGTTTTAAATGAGGGGTGTATAGATTGGTGACATTTCTCGCCGCCGCATAAAGTGGAAAACACAGTTGATTTTCAAGCTTCATAAATTCCTTGTAATCCTGCTCCATGAATAATACCTCCGTTGTCACCCTTGGATCTTATTAATTATTTTCGTTATATTGCCATCAGACAGATAGTACTCATTGATTTTCTTCTTCGAATACTTCGCCACTGTCCCCTTCGTCTTTTCGGTAAGCAATGATGTAAAAAACCTATCCCAGCTAATGAATTCGGCACTTTCAATATGATCAGCCGGGTGCATCATCACACTTGAAATCTCAGGATCATTAATAACACCCGAAGATAATATCAGCCATTCAAATGACTCCGGCAAATAAATCTGTATTAATACTCGCTAACGATTTAACTGCCAAACCCGACTAATGCACTGCATGTCATTATATCAAAACCGTGCCGGCACCGCCACCATGTAATCATAATAGATACCAGACAGAAACCTCGGATAATAGCTTTCCGAAACTAATCTATTGCATGGATAATATAAACTAAACATGGCCATATTTTAGCACATAACGAAAGAAAATGCGTGAAAGAATTATAGCAAGCCTTAAGACTAATAAAACCTCCCGAAAGTGTATGTACTTTCGGGAGGCAATTGCCGTTACTTTATTCATTTAAACTTTACTGTCTTGGTTATGTCGGAATCCTTTATCAGCATTTTACCATCAAAAAAGAGTGGGACTGTAAGCCGGGTTCTGTCGTGTGCGGCCATCTATCTAGGCACTCCGTCACCGGGTGCTCGAGCGACCTACCCGAAGCGCAGCGGGCAACTGCATGGCTTCTGTCTGGTCTTGCTTCGGATGGGGTTTACACTGACCCCCTGTGTTACCACAGGAGCGGTGAGCTCTTACCTCGCCATTTCACCCTTGCCACCCATGGGTGGCGGTTTCATTTCTGTTGCACTTTCCCTGGAGTCACCTCCGCCTGACGTTATCAGGCATCCTGCCCTGTGAAGCCCGGACTTTCCTCGTGCGCTTTCTGCGCCCGCGACCGCATGTCCCACTCTACGTCGCCATGGACTTCGCTTTTTGTTCGCGCCTCGACAAGCTCGCCGCTCACCTGCGCTACGTCATGGCTCCTCTTCCCCACAAAACTTTGTTTTGCGGGGGCCCCATTTTTACCTTGGGAGTTCCGTCATGTCTCCTCTTCCCCACAAAACTTTGTTTTGCGGGGGCCCCATTTTTACCTTGGGAGCTCCGTCATGGCTCCTCTTCCCCACAAAACTTCGTTTTGCGGGGGCCCCATTTGTTTTGTGGCGCAATTAACTACTGTTTCCTTTACCTCGCCAACATCTCCAGCACTTCCCCGATATACTGGGTGTGCATATCCCCGTCGGGGTAGAAGTTCTTTTGGATGTTGGGGTCATAGTACTGTGCATCATCCATGGGCAGCGATGCGATCTTTCTTAAGATCAGCACGAAATTCCCCTCATCAATAAAGGGTATGCCCCGGTAATGATTAACATTCAGACGGGCATTTTTTATCTTGTCCTCATCCCGTCCGGACACCGCCCCCAGGTATTTAAGGGAGCTTTTGAACTTCTCGTCAAAAAAAGTGATGGAAAAAATATCGCTGGCATCCAAAAACTCTTTGGTATATCTGGACTCACGGATGTAGACCGTGGCAACATTTTTATTCCAGAGACAACCCATGCCGCCCCAGCTGATGGTCATGGCGTTGGCCTTGCCGTCCTTTTCCGCAGTAACGACGCCCCAGCGCTTGCCAACCAGGTCGAAGGGATTGATCTCCACCGTATCTATGGGGTATGGTTGAAAAGTATGCATAAAAACCTCCTCAAGTGCCTAATACTCTTCAATTATAATTAAACACCGGCAAAAAAACAACATTTATCGAAAACTCTAAAAATCCATGTATTTTACAAATGCATCATTGAAACCCGGGTCATCGGATAACAAAAGGGAATGGCCCATCCCCGCTATACGTGAAAGCCGGTCCCCGTCCGGAGAGCGAAGCTCCGCTACCGCCCCCACAAGTGATGTATTACCAACGGAGACAACACGGCCCGCATCTTCCTCCAACCTCCGGCCGTTCTGCTGCCGCACATCATTTTTATCCAACTGCCGCCGTACATCCAGTGGGATTCCAAACTCCTCCGGCAGCATCCCTATGGCACAGGCAGAGGCGATATCCAGATGCTCTCCCATGCCCCCGGCGATGTATACACGATCCACATCAGAATATCCCATGCCGGTCTTTTTGAAAAGTATCTCCACTCCTGCCCGGACCGCTGCCTTGGCAAGCTGGATATCCCTCACATCATCCTGGGTCAAAACCATGCTTTTTCCCACAGGCGATATGGGAAAACCATCAGAAATATATTCCTCATTACTAAAGGTGCCATCCCGTCTGATTATGCCGGTTTTAATAAGGTTTGAAATGACATCTATCACCTTTGAACCATACATCCCGCGGGTCAGTCCCCATTCCTCAAAGGCAGGTCCTGCAGCCACTGATGTCACGGTAAATCCGTCACTGCAGCCCAGCACCATCTCCCCATTGGTCCCCAAATCTATGAGCAGGCAGGGACGATCCGCCTTATCCATATCAAGGGCCCTTACCCCTGAAACAATATCCCCGCCTACAAAAGCAGAAAATCCCGGCAGGGTACGAAGGGGTATCGACCTTCCATTTTCACTGATAAGCAAAAGCTGCCCCGCCTCCAGCGTCACAGGGGAATACGGGGCCTGACCCAGGCCATCGCAGGAGAGCCCCAGCAGCATATGGTTCATGGTTGTATTGCCGGATACCACTATCTCCGTCACCTCACCGGGCACTACATTTACAATATCCAAAATAGTCTCCCTCATGGCGGAGGTTATGCGGGATGAGCCACCCGCACGATAGGCACCGATCCTGCTGAAAATATCCCGGCCATATAAACGACCGGGATTTTCAATCATGTCTTCTTTAATTATCTCATCTGAGGCAACATCCACAACTGCATAACCAATGGTGGTGCTGCCCAGATCAACGGCTAGTTTAAACCTACTCATCAAAAGGCTTACTCCAAATAATCCTTGAGCTTGCGACTCCTGCTGGGATGGCGCAGCTTCCTAAGCGCCTTTGCCTCTATCTGTCTGATCCTCTCCCGGGTGACATTAAACTCCTTACCCACCTCTTCAAGGGTACGGCTCCTGCCGTCCTCAAGTCCGAAGCGAAGGATAAGCACCTTTTGCTCCCTCTCCGTAAGGGTCTCCAAAACCTCTCCCAACTGCTCCTTTAACAGGGTAAATGTAGCCGCATCCGCAGGTACGGGAACATTGTCATCCTGGATAAAGTCTCCAAGATGTGAATCTTCCTCCTCACCGATGGGTGTCTCAAGGGAAACAGGCTCCTGGGAGATCTTTAAGATCTCACGAACTCTCTCAACAGGCATCTCCATCTCCGCAGCGATCTCCTCGGGGGTAGGCTCCCGTCCAAGCTCCTGCAAAAGCTGTCTGGAAACACGGATCAGCTTGTTGATGGTCTCCACCATATGTACCGGGATCCTGATGGTCCTGGCCTGGTCCGCGATGGCTCGTGTTATGGCCTGTCTGATCCACCATGTGGCATAGGTGGAAAACTTATATCCCTTAGTGTAGCCAAACTTTTCTACTGCCTTGATAAGGCCTAAATTGCCCTCCTGGATCAGATCCAAAAACAGCATACCACGCCCCACATATCTTTTGGCTATGGATACCACAAGTCGAAGGTTTGCCTCAGCCAGTTTCTTTTTAGCCTCCGCATCACCGTGAGCCATACGCTCTGCCAGCTCCACCTCCTCATCAGCGGATAAAAGAGGCACCTTGCCGATCTCCTTTAAATACATTCTCACCGGATCCTCGATGGAAATGGTATCGGGTATGGTCAGATCAAGCTTTTCGATCTCCACATCCTCCTCGTCGGAGAGATCGATATCATCATCCTCGTTAAGCGCCAAAACATCGATGTTGTTCCTGCGCAAAAATACGAGTATCTTGTCGTACTGCTCCTTGGAAAGATGGAGATCCTTGGTGGTAGTGATAATGTCCTGCTCATCGAGGATCAGGTCCTTTTCATTACCCAGTTTTAAAAGCTCCTGAAGCTTTTTTTCAAATATGGCCGCGGTTTCCTTTTCCCTGGCCTCCTTTTCTGCTGCAGTCTCCTTTTTGGAAGCTGTCTCCTTTTTAGAAGTCGCCTCCTTTTTGGAAGTCCCCTCTTTTTTAGCAGCGGTCTCCTTCTCCTTCTTTTCCTCCTTTGAAGCCGTCTCGGTCTTCTTGGATGCAGTCTTTTTTTCAGTTTCTTTCTTAGTTGCCATTTTCACCTCTCTCATTCCGGATAAAATACCAGAGTCTCTATCTCTTTCATGACCCGCTTCTCCTCTAAGACGAGATTCAAGACCTCTGCGTCGCTTTTTTTACTCTTCTCCCGCTTGAAGCTGTCCTTCTTAACGCGGCTTATCAGCTCACGCAATGCCTTGTTTCTCTCCTTTGCAGAGGGAAGGTCACCTATTGAAGTAAAAAGTATCTCGCTCACCTCGCGCTGATCCTCAGGTTCTGTAAACCTGTCAACAATGCGGCCGGGCACAAGATCACCTGCGTCAAGTCCCGCAAATACATCTTCTGCCACAGTTTTCATCACACCTTCATCAAAGTCGTCCGGTGAGACCGTACCTTTTATTATACCATAAATTTCCGGATGGTCTACTACCCAAGTTAAAAGAAGTTTCTGGGAGCGGTCGGAAGCCTCATCCACCCGGCCCTTGGGAGTGTTATTTGCCTGGGGCGAAGCCTCGGCAGTGCCTGTGTTTACACCCACATCCCTGTGTTTTTTCACACCTGCTGCCGCCCTGTGGGTCACCAGCTCATACATGGCCTCGTATCTGACCCCATAGCGCTCGGCGGCCATCTGAACATAGCCGGATCTGGTAACCTCCTCGGGAAACTCCAGGATCCTGTCCGCCACCTCATACAAAAACCTGGTCTTGGAATCCGGATCGGATAGATTATAACCCCGCTCCAAAACACCCATGGTAAAGGAAAATGCATTTTCAGCTTTTTCTATCCTCTTTTCATACTCTTCGGCTCCGCAGTCCTTTATCAGCTCATCCGGATCCTTGTAGGGACTTAAGTTTATCACCTTGGGAACAAGCCCCGCACTTCGCAAAATGGGAATAGCCCGAACAGCAGCCTTGGTCCCGGGACCGTCACTGTCGTAGGACAGGTATACATCCGAAGTATATCTTTTAAGCTGTCCCGCATGACCCGCGGTAAGGGCCGTGCCAAGGGATGCCACTGCGCTGTCAAAGCCTGCCTGGTGCAGGGAGATCACATCCATATATCCCTCACAGAGTATGAAATATCCGCGTTTTGAACGCCTGGCCAAATTGATGCCGAAGAGTGTACGGCTCTTGTCAAAAATGGGGGTCTCCGGGGAATTAAGATATTTTGGCTCCCCCTCTCCCATGACTCTTCCTCCAAAGGCTATCACTCTTTTTTTATCATCTATGATGGGAAACATGGCCCGGTTCCAAAACCTGTCATGCCCTCCACGGACCTCGTCAAAGCCGATAAGTCCGCTGTCCTTTAATATGTCATCCTCGTATCCCTTTGACTTAAGATACTTGTATATCCTGTCACTTCGGTTGCCCGCATATCCCAGACCAAAGCCCGTAATTGTCTCATCGGATAGTCCCCGTCCCCTGAAGTATTCGTAGGCACGGCTGCCCTCCTCGGACTTCATGGTGGCATAGTAAAACCGTGCCGCCTCCCTCTGGATCTCATAAAGCCTGGTTCGCCGGGTCTGCCGCATTTTGTCGGCTTCGCTCATCTCCTCTTTGGGAAGGGACACCCCCGCACGATCCGCAAGGACCTGCATTGCCTCGGGAAAAGACAGATTGTCTATCTTTTGTAAAAAAGTAAACACACTGCCACCCTCATGACATCCAAAACAGTAAAACATCTGCTTGCCGGGTGTCACGGAAAAAGAAGCGGTCTTTTCATTATGAAAAGGGCACAGTCCAAAATAGGTGCCACCCCTTTTTTTAAGGCTTACATACTGACCGATGACATCCACTATGTCATTTTTAGAACGAACCTCCTCGATCAGCTGCTCCGGGTATATGGGCATTAAAACTCTCCTTCCCAGGATAAGGGAATAAATATTTCGTTGAACTTCTGGCATGCATAGGAATCGGTCATGCCTGAAATATAATCACATACAACGCGGTCGATGGGTTCCTCCTCATAGGATATCATGGAAAGATACATATCCGGCATCTCGTTGTAGTGGGTAACATAATAATGGAAAAGCTCCCGCACAAGGCGCGCCGCTTTTTTCTCCTCCCCCTTTGCCTCGGGGTTGGTGTAGACATTGGCAAAAAGCCAGGCCCTAAGCTCCGTCATGGCCTCTGACATCTCAGCCGACATGTGGATCTCAGGTCGGTCCATGCTTTCGATTATCACATCATGTACCAGCCGATCCAGTCTCTCCTTGACGGTAGCGCCCATGGTATTTTTGATCTCAGCAGGTATGTCCTCCTCGGTGATTATCCTGCCGCGGATGGCATCATCTATATCGGAATTGATATAGGCTATTTTATCCGAAAGCCGTACGATCTGGCCCTCTGGGGTATGGGGCATGGTCTCGGTCTGGTGGTTTTTCATACCATCCCTTACCTCCCAGGTAAGGTTAAGTCCTCTGCCCTCCTGCTCCAGTCTCTCAACCACCCGAACGCTCTGGTCACTGTGGACAAAGCCACCCTCACAAAGCTCGTTTAAAACCCTCTCACCACAATGGCCAAAAGGGGTATGGCCCAGGTCATGCCCCAGGGCGATGGCCTCTGTCAGATCCTCGTTCATGCGAAGGGCCTTTGCTATGGTCCTGGCATTTTGTGATACCTCAAGGGTATGGGACATGCGGGTGCGATAGTGGTCACCCAGGGGCGATAAAAACACCTGTGTTTTATTTTTTAGCCTGCGAAAAGACTTGCTGTGAAGGATCCTATCCCGGTCTCTCTGAAATACCGGCCGGATGTCACACTGGGCCTCCGGCTTCATTCTGCCCCGGGAATTCTGATCTAAGGTGGCATACTCCGAAAGAGTCTTTTTCTGCATCTCTTCTATTGTTTCACGAATAGTCATTAAAGAGTCACCTTCTTTGCTTTGGACCATGGCGAATAATACATCACCCTGCCATGGTTTATGTATGAACGTACCTTTACCTTGTATGATCTGTTTGCGGCAAGGTCGGAAATTACCTTATTTACCTTTTTGCCACCGCTTACCTTTATAATGCGGGTGGAACCGCCGGATATAAGGGCAATCTCATGTCCCGACAATCCGCTTTCTTTTTTCCATTTTACGTTAAGTGAGTTACCCGATGGAGTAACAGACTTTAAAACGGGCTGCTCCAGCGTATAGGAGATCACGGAAACCGTACTATCGTTATATCCGGGCCGCATGGCAATGGCCTTTACCACCTCAGTTTCCTCTATGGTAAATGCCCCGGTATATATCTTTGAACCGGCACCTGTGGCGGAAGGTGTGCTGCCGTCTAAGGTGTAATAAACCACCGATTTGTCAGAGGATGTCCTGATACTTATCTTGGAACCGGAAAGAGTAAGCGCCGGCCGGCTGACTCTGGCATCAGGCTCATAAAATGTCCCAGGGTCAAAGGCTGTAGCCCCTGAATCGTAAATGCATTTCGGAGCTATGCCGTTATAATAGGACTCCTGGATGTGATTTTCCACATTGCCGGCTTCATCAATGGCATCCATCTTTTTGGATGACCTGCAGAAGCAGGAATATATCACGGGAATGGAACCATCCTGATAGGGATCATCATCCCAGGTCAGATCGATCTCATACCATTGGTCATTGACGCGAACGGCGTTCCACTGGTGCTCGCTGCTGGTGAGGCACACCGCATCTATCCCGTATCTTTTGCAAAGGAACATAAATGCCAGGGAATATCCCGCACAAACCGTCTTCTTCCCGGACCAGCCCAAAGCCGAATACATGGACTGGGAGTATTCCTTTTCATCATTGGCATACCCGGACTCATAAAGCGGCGTGTTGTAAACCACCCTCTTTATGATAAGATCATGTATCATCTTAACCCGCTCGCCATCATCTGCTGCCGCCAGGATCCCATCATCCCAGGAATAAACTGTATTAAGGATCTCCTCTTTGGCCTGCTCCCTGGCTGTCCCCGGAGCAAAATCCCCGTATATGCTCATGGCATATGCCGAGGGGTCATCCATGTTATCGCTTAGGGTCACACCGTTTAAGAAAAAGTACTGGGGGTTGCTGAATTTGAAAAGCATCAGCACCTTGGTGGCCTTTTTTTCCGAAAGTCCCAGATCAGCAAAGCTGATGGGCGGCAGGAAATAATAATCCTTGCCGTTATAATTGATCTTTGATGCCAGATCATCACCCGAATCAAGTAGCTGCTTGCACTGTTTATTTAATGCGTTATAATACTTCCTTTCGTTATATGAAAGTTGGTTCAGATAATATCTCGAACCATACTGACTCCAGTCAAAATCTGAATAGGCTCCCTTTTTCATGGAAGAAATGCCTGCACCTGAGACCAGATCAGATAGCCCCGGCACCTCTATTATCTCCGGAGTATATCCATCCATAGTGCAGGACGCACTTTTAATTGCTCCCTTTTGGGCTGAGGCAGTCCCCACCCTTATCTTTTTGGAGGGTGACCACTTGGCATATATCACCTTGTCCGAAACATTTTTATAGCTTCTTACATAAACATGGTATACCTTGCCTGAGTCCAATCCGGTGACAGTAGCCGAGATGTATTTACTGTCCACATTAAACATCCTGCCTACCTTGCCGGTGATGTATTTGACCTGATAACCGGATGCCTCATCATCCCTCTCCCATGAAACCTTCATGGAATCTGCCTTTTCCGATGAAAGTGCAGACAATCTGGTTCCGGGAAGCCTGCATGTCAGGATGGACTTGCAATAGGTCTTTCTGAACTCGTTGCCCGCAGAGTATCCGGTGACCCTGTAATAGTAGTTTTTTCCGGTCTCCACTTTATTATCATTAAAGGCCGTGATATTTTTTGATTTGATCTTTTTTATGCGCTTATAGCTGCCTCCGGCGGGCTTTCTCTCTATGATATATCCCTTGGCGCCTTCAATGGCAGTCCAGGAGAGTCTGATACCGCTGTAGGTATTTTTAACCGAAACCACCGGTGCTGCAAGAATATACGGACTGATGGAAAAAGAAATCGTCTTGGTGCCGTTGTAATTGCTGCCGGGTGCTGCGGATAGTATCAGTTTCGCGGTGCCCACATCAGTGTTGTTGGTGTATCCGAAGATCACATAGTCCACGCCTTCAGTAAGGGTCTTATCCCCCAGAGTCACGGATTTTATCTTCGGTTCTATGGGCTCTCCGGTGTATTTAAACTTGGTGCGGTTAAGCTTTACCGTGCAGTCAGAAAGCCGGACCGATGTGCCCCCGGAGGTGGCCTCGTTAATGGAGACCTTTAAAATGCTGCTGTCCTTATATCCGTCACGAACCGCTATGGCTCTGATTAGGGTGTTATTGGCAACCTTAAAAGGCTTGGTATAAAGTCTTGACTTGGTGGAACCCACCTCCGGATTCCTGCCGTCAGTAGTATAATATATATCGGCACCATTTGTAGCTGTATACAAACTGACTTCATAGGGCTTGGAAGATAGTCCCGTTGCTTTAGAGGTATACCCAGGCGATATGGTCGAACTCTGAGGATCATAAAGCGCTCCCGGCGCATCCTCTGATGATCTGGAATCAAAGGTACACTCAGGGAGTAAAAAGTCTGTCCAGTAATCCTCAACCGTATGATAATCACTGTCATCAAGATCAGAAACAGCCCTGTTGGAGCGGCAGAAATAAGTATATCTCCTGCGGCTGTTACCATACTCATCATTGCCCAGATCATCCCAAGTCAGATCAACATTGTACCAAACATCATCTATACGAACCTTGTTCCACTGGTGAAGAGCCGATGTAACACAGATGCAGTCAATGCCGTTGGCATTACACATCATCATGAATGCCTGGGAATATCCGGAACATACGGTACGCTTTTTTTCTGAAAGAAAAACGCTGTAAATGGACTGTGTATAGGTCAGGTCCTCATTTAAAACCGAGGTCTCATACTCTGCCATGTCGATGATATAATCATGGATGGCTTTTATCCGATCATAATCGCTTCTGGCAAAATTTGTGGTGTTCTGGCATTTTTTGATAGCGTTTTCCACATAGTAATTAATCTCCTTGCGGTCCTCCGCCTTTGCAAACTTGCTGTAGGTGGTAAAGGAGACGGTGTTGTCCGATGATTTGGGAAAGATCATAGTGGACAGGAAATAATACTGAGGGCTATTGTATCTGAATATCCTGGCGATCTGAACCATCTGGGGTACTGTAAGCGTGTCGGAACCCACGTATCCCACAAGATGATATTTGGTACCCTTGTAATCATAATCAATAGCGTCCTCATCACCCAGCATGAACTCCAGACACTTAGCATTCAGTGCGTCATAAAACTCACGCTCCACATTGGACATCTGATTATAGAAATAATAATTGCCGTATTTTTCCCACTGGGTGCCCTGAGTATAGGTGATGGCACCATAAGCAACAAGCGGATCAGTGCAGCCAAGCACAAAAAGTCCCACCAGAAAAACAGCAAATATCCTTTTAACCGATATGGTAAAATCCTTCATAAAAACGCCCTCGGCGCGGCTGTATAAGTAAACATCCGTGAATAGAAAACAACCGCATGTACATAATTACGATCTGACCCTCAAAAAAAACAGGGTAGAAAGCGCCACTGGTGTAGTTTTTCAATGGCTCTTTGAGTTAAAATTGCCAGATTGCCGTCAGATGCAAGGCGAAGGAATGAGTCGTACCGAGTGGTACGGCGATTGACGACAACGCCGCAGCTGGCGGCAAGATGGTGATTTTAAACAAAGAAGTCATTGAAACTCTACACCCCACTATTCTATAATAATTGAAGGAAAAATTAAACATCTTTTTTGTGGGAGGCATTATGATAGAAAGAAAACGCCTTTTGGCACTTGATTATTATAAAAAGCAGCATTTTTCAGGCAGCGACAGCGAGAGGAATATGCGCTATCGGGTAGAGCGTATTGTTCCCGGGGAAGAGGCTGATCCGGTATTTCTCGCCACAGTATGGCCGGAGCCCTACTCCTATGAAGCTACAGATCCCATCCTTTTCATCACCCACGAGGAGCCCTTCTCGGAAGAGGGGCTGAATTCCCTGGTGGACTGGATGAATATGCAGGACTTTGACTCAGTCGGAGAATAACCCGTGGCTGACATGGGATACTCACTCTATCCCTATGACCTGTTCCATTAGATCATAGATATCCTCAAGCCCCTGCTTCGTCACCGCAGAAAAAGGAATGAGTACATCATCCTCTTCAGCCCCAAGGCCCTCTCTCACCTGCTTAATATGCTTGTCTAACTGGGACCTTTTGATCTTATCCGCCTTGGTGGCGATTATTATGGGCTGAAGCTCCAAATAGCATATCCAGTCATACATCTGCCGATCCAGCTCACTCACCGGATTCCTGATGTCCACCAAAAGAAAAACGCAGGCTAACTGCTCAGATCCTGTGAGGTAGTTTTCGATCATGGCTCCCCACTTTTCCGACAGGGCCTTCGAGGTCTTTGCATAGCCGTAGCCCGGCAGATCCACTAAATATATCTCATCATTTATATTGTAAAAATTTAGAGTCTGGGTCTTGCCCGGCTTTGCCGAGGTGCGGGCAAAGGATTTCCTGCCCATAACCGTATTTATAAGGGAAGACTTGCCAACATTAGATCTGCCGGCAAACGCCACCTCCGGGAGGTTATTTGCCGGCAGTTCACTTGTAGGTCCGCACACAGTCTCCAAATCTACAGATCGAATGATCATGCGCTCTCCTTTTTCTGCTCCTTTTCAGGTAGGTCTACTACCTCACTTTTGTTGTCGTTACTATCTATGAGAAGCAGATGGCTGTCCACCTTTTCCTTCGTGATAGTAAGAGATTTAACATCCTCATTGGAAGGTGCCTCGTACATATCGTCCATCATAACATTTTCCATAATGGCACGAAGTCCGCGGGCTCCCGTCTTTCTCTCTATAGCCTTTTTAGCCATCTCATGAAGAGCCTCATCCGTAAATGAAAGCTCAACCCCATCCAAGCTGAACAGTGTCTTGTACTGCTTTGTCAGGCAGTTTTTCGGCTCCGTAAGTACACGGATGAGATCATCCTCGGAAAGCTCCTCTAAAGCCACATTAACAGGCATTCTGCCAATAAATTCCGGGATCAGTCCGAATTTTACAAGATCCTGGGGAAGAACCTGTTTTAAAAGATCACTCTCCCGCTCGCCCTCACTGTGGATCACCGTAGCCTCCGTGGCAAATCCAATCCTCTTTGTATCGAGTCTGGACTCAATTATCTTGTCGAGGCCCTGGAAAGCGCCGCCGCAAATAAAGAGGATATTGGTGGTATCAATGGAAATAAGCTCCTGCTGGGGATGCTTTCTGCCGCCCTGAGGAGGGACAGATGCCATGGTACCCTCGAGAATTTTAAGCAAAGCCTGCTGTACGCCCTCACCGGAAACATCTCGCGTAATGGAGACATTTTCACTTTTTTTGGTGATCTTGTCGATCTCATCGATATAGATAATACCGTACTGGGCTGAAGCCACATCACCATCTGCTGCCTGGATGATCTTAAGAAGGATATTCTCCACATCCTCACCCACATATCCGGCCTCCGTAAGAGTGGTAGCATCCGCAATGGCAAAGGGCACACCTAAAACCCTTGCAAGGGTCTGGGCCAAAAGTGTCTTACCACAGCCGGTGGGTCCGAGCATCAGCACATTGGACTTCTGAAGCTCCACATCTATATCATCGGGATCAGCCATAACCCTCTTGTAGTGGTTATAAACCGCAACGGAGAGAACCTTTTTGGCCTCCTCCTGACCTATAACATACTGGTCCAAAAAAGCCTTAAGCTCCTTGGGCTTTTTAAGGTTGATGTTGGGCCGCTCTAAAGCCTTTTCCTCATCCTCGAGCATCTCCTCCATCATATCCTCATCAATGATCTCGGCGCAGATGTCCACGCACTCGTCACAGATGTAGATACCGCCGGGACCCGATATCAGTTTTCTGACTTCGTTCTGGGACTTGCCGCAGAACGAACAATAAATCTTATCATTTATCATATATTATTACTTGTCCTTTTCACCGTCAGTACGGTTCTCGATGATCCTGTCAATAAGGCCATAATCAAGAGCTTCCTGAGCTGTCATGTAGTGATCACGGTCAGTATCAAGAGCCACCTGCTCCACGGGCTTGCCTGTGTTTTCGGCAAGGATCTCGTTTAATCTCTTTTTAGTCTTTAAAATGTTTTCGGCAGCTATCTCAATCTCTGTAGCCTGACCCTTTG
>JAEEGL017064388.1_pt1 | contig 21109 bp, 14 predicted proteins | sample 9134231 | NCBI WGS metagenome assembly JAEEGL01 (sample SAMN16246548, study PRJNA631951) | gut metagenome | biome: gut microbiome; feature: rumen; material: fiber-attached | host: Bos | place: Iran: Karaj | collected 2018-10 | reverse complement strand
GTTATGCTTACCACCAAAGTCGCCAAGGGCGAAATAGTGAAGTAGGAGGGAGCGTAATATGAGTGAAATAAGATTACAGATTAAAGACGTAAGCAAACATTTCGGAATCACAAGGGCCCTTAAGCATGTTTCTTTTGACATTAACAAAGGCGAAATTCACGCGCTCATAGGTGAAAACGGTTCCGGCAAATCCACACTTACAAACTCCCTTGCGGGAATTTACCAAAAGGATGGCGGTACCTTCATACTGGACGGTAAAGAAATTCATCCTATAAATCAGGTGGATGCCAATAACAAGGGTATCTCCATAATCGTTCAGGAGCTTGGTACTCTTGACGGCCTTACGGTTGCCGAGAACATTTTCCTCGGACACGAAGGTGAGTTTGTTAAGTTTGGTATAAAGAACACCGCAGCCATGAACAAAAGGGCGACGGAACTTCTTAAGAAGTACGGTTTTGATCGTATCAAGGCCGCAGAAATGATAGACAATTACAATTTCGAGGACAGAAAGCTGGTTGAAATCGTTAAGGCTACATATTTCAACCCGAAGATTCTTGTAATAGACGAGACCACCACCGCTCTTTCGGGAGAAGGCCGTGAAGAACTTTACAAGCATATGAAGAGGATAAAAGAAGAAGGCAATACGGTCATCTTTATTTCTCATGATTTGCCCGAAGTCTTAAGGCTTTCGGACACCATTACGGTGTTAAGGGACGGCGATTACATCGATACCGTAAAAAGCTCGGACATTGATGAAGACGGACTTAAAAAGCTGATGGTCGGCCGTGAAGTCTCAGGCGAATACTACCGTGCGGATTACGGCGAGCCTGTTTCCGACGAAGTGGTGATGAAGGTAAGAAACGTAACCGTACCGGGTATTATTTCCGACATCAGTTTTGACCTTCACAAGGGAGAAATCCTCGGATTCGGCGGACTTTCAGAGTCGGGTATGCATGAAATCGGCAAGGCCTGTTTCGGAGCTTCTTTTGACAGAGAGGGCTCGGTAACGCTGGCGGACGGCACAAAGATTAACAATATTCCTACGGCAATTGCCCACAGTATAGCTTATACGTCCAAGGACAGAGACAATGAGTCCCTGGTTATGAATCAAAGCATCAGAGACAATATATGCCTTCCTTCTTTGAAGGAGCTTTCGGGTAAGCTGCGTCTTTTAAGTGACAGGAGGCTGAAGAAATTTGCCAACACTTATGCGGAGACCATGTCTACCAAGATGCAGAGTGTGGACCAGTTCGTATCCAATCTTTCCGGCGGTAACAAGCAAAAAGTAGTTCTGGCACGCTGGATAGGCAAGGATTCGGACATTCTGGTGCTTGACAGCCCCACACGAGGCATAGACGTTAAGGTTAAGCAGGATATTTACCATCTCATGGACAAGATGCGCAAAGAAGGCAAGTCCTTCATCATGATATCCGAAGAGCTCATGGAACTTATTGGTATGTGCGACCGCATCATTATTATGAAAGACGGCAAAATAAACGGCGAACTGATGCGCGACAAAAACATGGATGAGAACGTCCTCATCGAAAAAATGGTATAAAGGGGGTGCGGTCATGGCTAATACGACGGTAATTGAAGCAACAAACAATAATGAACTGAAAAAACAGTCAATAATTAATATGATTCGCTCCCTCCTCCCTATTATCGGTCTGGTGGCGGTGTTCATCGTATTTAATATTCTGACCAAAGGAAATATGTGGACCAGCCGTAAACTAATACTCAACCAGGTTTATGTGGTGTTAATTTCGGCAGTGGGCGTTTTCTTTATCATGACCATGGGCGGCCTCGACTTTTCACAGGGCTCCATCATGGGTATTGCATCCATCGTGGTATGTAAACTGTCGGGCGTAAACATGATACTTGCGGTAATCTGCGGTATTCTGGCGGGAGCGGCCATCGGTGCATTTAACGCATATTTCTACGTGAACAGAAAAATAAAATCCTTTATCGTAACCATATGTACCATGTTCCTTTTCAGAGGATTCATTAAGTATATGGCCTCCAACTCACCTGTGGCGGCCAGCATGAAGGTTTATGATTACGACACTACCGCGGTTAAGCTGGGCATTACGATTGCGGTGCTTGCCGTAAGCTTTGTGGTATTCAGATTTACAAAATTCGGTATTCATTTAAAGGCTATCGGCGCAGGCGAAAAGGCTACCAAGTTTGCAGGTGTAAGAACCGACAGAATGAAGTTCTTTATCTACGTTCTGGCAGGCGCCATCACAGGTCTTGCGGCTTTTGTAAATATCGTAAAGAACGGTTCCGCAACAGCCAATGTAGGCAATCAGCTTGAGACCCAGATTCTTATCGCATTGGTACTGGGCGGCATGCCTATCTCGGGCGGTGCCAAGGTAAGATTTGAGAACATTATTGTGGGCTCCCTTCTTTACATAGTCCTAAACAACGGACTTATCATGATGGGTCTCACCACCCAGGCAATGCAGCTGGTACAGGGTATTGTATTCTTAATCTTCGTGGCAATATTCGCTGACAGACAGAGCCTGTCGGTTATTAAATAGGTTGAAATGGTATAAAACATAAAGCGGTGAAACAGGCCGGCATCCTCGCGATACGGTCTGTTTTACTTTTTCTTTTTAAGGTATAATGGGGAAAAGAAATACAAAGAAGGTGGGGCTTATGAAGAGCAAAACAAAATATGATGCTACGGAGAGGGAAATACGCGACGAATTTATTAAAGCCGGTATAGGGGAGGCCACAGCAATAAAACCTCTGGGGGACGGCGAATTTAATGCCGCTTTCAAGGTTACGGTGCAAGGGACCGACTACGTGTTAAAGATTGCACCTCCTGCAGATGCCACGGTGGTCAATCACGAGCATAACATGATGAAAGCGGAAGTATTCTGGTACAAACAGATGTCGGAAAAAACAAGCATCTGCGTTCCGAAGATTTACTACGAAGATTTCTCCCGGGACACCATTCATTCCGACTGCTTTATCATGGAAATGATGTACGGCGAACCCCTATGGAAGGTTAATGCGGATGAGGCCATAAACGCCTCTGTTCAGGAAAAGAAAATCGCCATGCTGGCGCAGATTCATGCAATATGTAACGATAAGTTTGGCTATATACAGGTCAAAGAATACGACAACTGGTACGAAGCAATTTACAACATGGCTGCCAATCTGGTAAACGACTGTAAAAAATTCGGCCACGAAACACCGGACGGAGAAAAGTTTTTAAGTCTGATTGAAAAGCACAGGGAACTCCTTAAAAAAGCACCCTGCAGAATGGTGAATTTTGACCTTTGGGACAGCAATGTTTTGTATCTTGGGGACAAGCTCTGCTGGATAGATCCCGAAAGAAGCTTCTGGGGCGATCCCGTAGCCGATTTTATTACTCTCGGCAAAGGCCAGAAGGCTCCTCTTACCGAGAAACTTCATGAAATAGAGATATACAACCGTTACGCCAAAGAACCCATAACGGCCGGGCGGGAAGAATGCATCAGATATGCGGTTGCGGTGGCTTACCTGGCACTTATCGAGGAAGTGGAAAAATATGTCCGCTACGAGCCGGATGAACCCAACTACATCAGAAATACGGTGGATGCAAGAGATATGTATGATATGGCCTTTTCGGTCATGGAATAAAGAAAACCGGACTTCTTCTTACGGAGAGGTCCGGTTTTTGCGTAGCGACGAGCCATGCGGCTGCCGAGCTTGCTCGGGCAGACATATGGCGACCGCATACAATCTCGGATTGCATCATTAAGCAATCCGATGATTTGACGGATTAATAGTTGGTGGCACCTTTTTTCTCAAGGAAAGTAATGATGTGGTTGCCGAGAAACTCGATTCCCTTATTGGTAAGAAGCGTGTTCTCCACATAATCGGTTATGTTGCTTTCATTGATGCCGTAGTTGTAATTGTCCACGAAACTTGTGCAGTATTTGGTGGCGACAAAGTATATGTTTTCAAAGTAGTAGGATGAATTTAAAAGGCCGTAATCCGTGCTGGCCGAGTAGACAAGCTCACCGTTTTCATCCGTAATGACCGAAGGATAAGGGGATATGATTATGATGTTGAGGTGAGGATAGTTCTCACTTAAGTAGGCGAGTCCCTGCTCGAGGGAACCGCGAACTCCGCGGACATCGTCCTCGGTAATTGCAAGAGCAGCCTTGCCTGCGTAGTAATCCACCAGATTGTACATAATCATAACGGTGTCGATTTTGTTAAGGTCAACGGTCTTGAAGGTTTCAAGGAACTTATCGCGTCTTTCTTCGGAATTGAAGAGTTCAAACCAGCTTGTTCTGAAAATGGCGCCCGGGTCCTTCATGCCAAGCTGCCTTACCAAGTGGTAAAAGGAACCGCTTTCACGACCGTTTCCGATGTTGGGGCCTTCACAGCTTATCAGACTTTTATCGATGGAAAGGTCGATGATGTTGGCATCCAGCTTTTTCTTAAGCAAATTCACGATGGATTTTTTATTGCCATAGTTACTGGCGTAAACGTTACCGATTACAAGAATATCTTCTTTGTCATCAACTATGTGATTGGGAAATTCTTCCTCGCTGGGATAGACATACATGTCCAGGTATTCAAGGTCGAACTCGCCCTCTTCGATATCGTCGGTGTTAAAGTCGATGGACCTTGCATTCCAGTCCAACAGCCTGTATATGCAAAAAGCGACTACGGCCAGGATAACGAGCCCCAGAATCGCAACTATGCTTATGCGTTTTTTCTTATTATCTTCCATTAATATGCTCCTTTCATGGAATGATGCTATTGTACTATCGCAAAAAGAATAAATCCACTTAAAACGAGTGATATTAAGAAATAATTCAAAAAAAACAAAGGTATTAAATTTGTAAATGGCGATAGATAATGCTATAATCTAATAGATTATGGTATCTTAAAGAAAGTATGCATTTTTGCCTCAAAGGGCAGTGCGGCTTAATAATCATAATTGATTTGGGCATAGAGGAGAATTGTTATGGGTAATGACAACAATTACACCGACGACGAGGTCTACATACTGGTGGATGAAGACGGCAATGAAGTCTTTCTCGACGAGGACCTTGAGACGGAAGAACCTGCAGTATATGAGGATGTTCCCACGGTATTTGAGGATGTTCCCGCAGAAGGCTGCGACACCGTATTGTACAACAAATACGACCTGGAAGAAGCTCTTTCGGAAGATGTCGGTGAAGTGGAAATGGAAGAGGAATACGAGCTTGAAGAGCCTTCCTACGACACCGGTTTGATTGATTTTGATGAAAAAGAAGAACTTGATGACGACGAGCCCGAAGGAGGATTTGGCAACAAACTCATTCTTTTGCTCGGAGCGCTGATAATCGTTGTTGCGGTTGCTTTTCTCGGTATTTTTTATTTTACAAAGAAAGCACCCAAGAGCAAGACCGTTGACTTTTCGACCGTAGGAACTGAGATTGCTTCCATAGGCGTTATCGGTGAAGACAATATCGCTGCCATTACGTCTGCCGAGGGACTTCGTATCGATGCCCTCAATGAAGCACAGAAGAGTTATGACTATGAAGAGGCGGATCAGGAGGGCGGTGTTTCTTCCGTCAACGTTACTCTTACTTCCATAGTTAAGGACTTAAAAGTTAAGATAGTCAATTCCAAGGGCAAGCTTATCGGCAATGTTCCTTTCGTGGTGGAAGTTACTTCTCCCGACGGCAAAACCGAGAAGTGGGAAGATGACAATAAAGACGGTATTATCTACAAGTCCGATATCGCAGGCGGTATTTACAAGGTTAAGATTGTTCCCTTAAACGGATACGATTCCATGTATGATTTTTCAACCGCCAGCATTCAGTCCATTACCGTTAAGACTCAGCTTGACTACCAGAAAGTGGATGTCAAGAACGAAATAAAGAAATCCAACCAGGTTGACGCTGCCGAAGACGGTGCCAACAACGATACGGAAGTGGAGTCGGTCCTCAAGGATACCGTAGCTTACGTGGTAAGTGCCAAGGTACCCAGTTCCGAGGGCTTTAAAGCCATTTCCAAAGACACCATTAAAGACCCCATGAAGATTCTGACCGAGAAGAATGAGGCTTCAATCGGAAGGTTTATGAGACTGTCGGATAATAACTCCGGCGGAGGCGGTGAAAGCGGAAACGGCGAAGGCGGAAGCACAAGCGGCAATGAAGGCGGCGGAGGCCAGGAAGCTCATACTCATTCTTTTGGAAATTGGGTATCTGACGGAAACGGCAAACACACCGGAACCTGTTCTTGCGGAGAAACCGCTACGGAAGACTGTGAAAAGAATTCTGAAGGAAAGTGCAGCAAGTGCAACTATGTATTCCCGGTAGCGCATACTCATGATTACAAGTGGAAATTTGACGAAAACAAGTATGAGCATTGGAAAGAATGCGCAAACGAAGGCTGCCCTGAAAACGAGAAGATAAAAGACAAGGCAAAATGTACACTTACCGTTGAAAAGGCAGGGACGGCCGAAAATCCCAAGCATACGGTGAAGTGTTCGGTTTGCGAGCATACATATACGGATGCTGCTTGCGTGGATGCCGACCCCAAGGATGGAAAATGCGACATCTGCGGTGGCGTGATTGTCAAAGAAGAAATCGCAATTGCTTATACCGCCAGCACCACAGCTCTTGTGCTTAACAAAGATTCAGAGAAAACCGGTACCATTAAGGTTACCGTTACCAAGACTCCCAAGTCGGAAGTAAGCAAATACGTTTGGGAAGTTAAGACAGAAGACAAAGAAATAGTTAAACTTGATGATGCCGACAAAGAAACGGTTAAAGTAACCGCTCTCAAAGCCGGTACAGCCAATATAAGATGTTCTGTTGAATTTAAGGACGGTAAGAAAGCTACCGGCGCATGGCAGCCTGTTACAGTCAGCGCAGGTATCACCGTAACCCTCGACAGAACAGCCAAGAAAGCCATCTTCGTTGACGGCGACAAGTTCACCGTAACGGCCACCGTAAAGAGCGGCAAGACCGGCAAGGTTACATGGGCGGTAGAAGATGCCAATAAAGACAAGGTTAAGCTTGAATCCTCCATCGCAGGCAAAGAAGGGGATGCCGAGAGAAAGGCTAACTGTGTTGTGACAGGTCTTAAGCCCGGAACAGTGACTCTTACCTGCACGAGCGAAGACGACAAGAACATTAAACAGACCATCACTATTGTAGTGCTTGCAAACCCCAAGACCGACAAGACCACAAAACTTGTGGACAATAACGGCAAGCAGGTTTATATATTCGACAAGGCTTCCAAGAAATATGTGGAAGCAACTTATGCGGATTACTATTCTGGAACCGATTTGTTCACGCCTGTGGATGTTACATACATTTACAACGGATGGTGGACTATCGACGGCAAGACATATTATTTTGATTCAAAAGGCAATAAGGTTACCGGCGACCAGGTTATTCTCGGCGCCAAATATTCTTTTGACTCAAACGGCGCATTAAAGGGCGGTACCGGACTCTTCGGTATCGATGTATCCACCTGGAACGGCACCATCGACTGGAATCAGGTTGCCAAGTCCGGCGTATCCTATGCGATTATCCGTTGCGGTTACAGAGGAACCACTCAGGGCGGCCTTATTGAGGACAATAAATTTGCAACCAATGCCAAGAACGCTACGGGCGCAGGCATTAAAATAGGTGTATACTTCTTTACACAGGCTGTCTCGGAGGCGGAAGCGGTTGAGGAGGCTTCCATGTGTCTGTCTATGGTAGAGGGATACAAGCTTACTTATCCTATCTTCATAGACGTGGAAAGCGGCTCGGGCAACGCGCGTGCCAACGGACTTTCCAAAGAAAGCAGAACCGCCATTGTTAAGGCATTCTGCAAGACCATCAGCAACAGCGGCTACAAGGCGGGTATTTATGCCAACAAGAACTGGCTTACCAATAAGCTTAACACTTCGGAACTTACCGGCTATACCATCTGGCTGGCACAGTATTCTTCGGCGCCCACATACACCGCTACACGCTATGATTTGTGGCAGTATTCAAGCCAGGGTTCCATCAAGGGAATAAGCGGTAACGTTGACCTTGATTTGAGCTACCTCGGATACTAATAAAATTTTAAGGGTATTCTATTACTGTATTAATTTTATACGGATAAAATAGAGAAAAAATAAAGGAGAATTTTATGAGAACATACCTTGTAACCGGTGGTGCCGGTTTTATCGGCTCCAATTTTATCCACTACATGCTTAACAAGTATGGAGAGGAAATAAGAATTATTAATGTCGACAAGCTTACATATGCAGGTAACCTTGAAAACTTAAGGGATGTTGAGAATTTAAGCAACTATTCTTTTGTCAGAGCGGACATCTGCGACAGTGCCGCTATAGAAGAAATCTTTAGAAAGAATGATATTGACGTTGTGGTTCACTTTGCGGCAGAAAGCCACGTGGACAGAAGCATCAGAAATCCCGAAGTATTTGTTAAGACCAATGTTCTCGGAACACTTGTAATGCTTAACAATGCCAAGGCTTCCTGGGAACTTTCCGACGGAACGTTCAAAGAAGGCAAGAGATTCCTTCACGTTTCCACCGATGAAGTATACGGATCCCTTGAAGAGGACGGCGGATATTTTTACGAAACCACTCCTTACTCACCTCACAGCCCTTATTCGGCCAGCAAAGCAAGCTCGGACATGCTTGTAAAGTCATACATGGATACATACAAGTTCCCTGCAAATATAACCAATTGCTCCAATAACTATGGCCCTTATCAGTTCCCTGAGAAGCTTATTCCTCTTATTATCAACAATGCTTTGAACGGCAAGAAGCTTCCTGTTTACGGCGACGGTAAGAACGTAAGAGACTGGCTCTATGTTATGGACCATGCCAAGGCTATCGATATGGTTATCAATAAGGGAAGACTTTTTGAAACCTACAACGTTGGCGGACACAACGAGAAGCAGAACATTGAAATTATCAATATTATTCTTGATACCCTTCAGGAAATGCTTCCCGACGGAGATCCCAGAAAGGCTCATATCAACAAGGACCTTATTACCTATGTTGAGGACAGAAAGGGTCATGACCGTCGTTACGCAATTGCCCCCGACAAGATTAAGGCTGAAATCGGCTGGGAGCCCGAGACCATGTTCAAAGAAGGCATTAAGCTCACCATTAAGTGGTACTTTGAGCACGAAGACTGGATGAAAAACGTTACCAGCGGCGACTATGTAAATTATTATGCAGAAATGTATAAGAATAAATAGGTAAAATTAGGAGAATAATCGGAGATGAAAGGTATTATTTTGGCCGGAGGTTCCGGCACCAGACTTTATCCTCTTACTAAGGCTATTTCCAAGCAGATAATGCCGGTTTATGATAAACCCATGATTTATTATCCGCTTTCCACTTTGATGCTTGCGGGTATCAGAGAAGTGTTAATTATTTCCACTCCCAGAGATCTTCCCGTTTTTAAGGAACTTTTCGGAGACGGAAGTCAGCTCGGCATGAACTTTTCCTATGCTGTTCAGGAGTATCCGAGAGGACTTGCTGATGCATTCATTATCGGCGATTCCTTTATCGGCAATGATGCAGTGGCTTTGGTGCTTGGTGATAACATTTTCTACGGCCAGAGCTTTTCTAAGGTTTTGCTTCAGGCAGCCGAAAGAACGGAAAAAGAACCCGGTGCAACTATTTTCGGATATTATGTAAGAGATCCCAGAGAATATGGTGTTGTTGAATTCGATGCCAACAAGAAGGCCATCTCCATAGAAGAAAAACCTGAGCATCCCAAGAGCAATTATGCTGTTCCCGGTCTTTATTTTTACGACAATGACGTTGTAGAAATAGCTAAGAACGTTAAACCCTCTGCAAGGGGTGAGATAGAAATTACCAGTATCAACAACGAATACTTAAACAGAGGTACCCTTTGCGTAGAGACAATGGGTCGTGGTTTCGCATGGCTTGACACGGGCAATCATGATGCTTTGCTTGATGCAGCCAATTTTGTGGCTACTTTCCAAAAGAGACAGGGACTTTACATTTCCTGTATCGAAGAAATAGCATATAAGAGAGGATTCATAGGTCGTGAAGAGCTTTTGAAGCTTGCAGAGCCACTTATGAAGACTGCTTATGGAAAATACCTTGTAGAGGTAGCAAATGGACTCTAAGGTCAGACGCGTTGTTGTTTTGCTGTGCGTTTTAGTGGGAATTACGATTGTGGGAATTGTGGTTCTTACTAATATTGATTCTATTAAGAGAAAGAAAAAGCCTTCGGTGAATTCCGCAACATCGGAGGTTGTTTCTGCGGAAAAAGAAGACAGTCTTCTGCTTGGGTATGACTTGGATGCCTGGAAGAAGGACGCTTCTTTCTTTGACAGTGAAGCGGATACCCTGGCGGGAAGAATTCTTGATGATATGTCGGCGCTGGCTGTTAAGGCGGTAAGTGAAGAGCGTGATATCAGAGTCAGGATTCTTGATTACGAGGGTGAACTTAAAACAGGTGAGGCTTTTAAGATAGCCGTTTCTACGGACAAGAAGCCAAACGATTACGAGAACTATTCGGATTCTGACAAGGACGGAGTCATTACCGTGGATTTTTTGGAGCCGGGTAATTATCTTGTGACGCTTTTGCCCATAGAGGGATATAAGATTCCGGATAAGCCTGCAGAGGTTACGGTCAAAGGCAAGATAGAGTATAGTTTTATTGAAGACATTTCTTTGCTGTTTAAAGATAAAACCGAAGCGGAGGCGCGACTTGACGACACTATGAAAGTAGGTGCCGACACTTATGCGGACAAGAGGCAGAATACTTCTTTTGCCAAGGATGATAATGTATACGGCATTGATGTGTCTGAATACAATACTGTTACGGATTGGAAGAAGGTTTACGATTCGGGCGTGCGATTTGTGATGCTCAGAGCCGGTTACAGGGGCTCGATTTCCGGAGATATTGTAATCGACAAAAACTTTTCGGAGAATGCGACCCTGGCCAACAGAGCCGGGCTTGATGTGGGAGTTTATTTTTTCTCTCAGGCTGTCAATGAAAAGGAAGCGGTAGAGGAAGCATCGGCGATATACGAGGTTTGCAAGGAAAAAAACATCTGTTATCCTATTTGCATCAGAATAGACCAGGCAGGTGGACTGGGCCGCGCAGATTCTTTGGAGCGTGATGCCCGTACCAAGGTAGCTCAGGCGTTTTTGGAAACCGTTAAGAACTTCGGATATGACCCTTGCGTGTATGCTTCGTCCAACTGGCTTAAGACCAATCTCGATATGAAGAAGCTTTCCAAGTACCGTGTGTGGATGGCTCAGTTTAATGCAAGTCCCGCGGAGGACATGTATTACGATATGTGGCAGTATTCCTCGAAAGGAAAGGTTCCGGGAGTTGAAGGAGAAGTGGCTTTAAGTAAGTCTTTTATAGAAAATTAAATCTAGATTATATAAATGGAGAGATAAGATGGGAAAGTTAACGGTAGAAAAAACTGATATAGAAGGTGTTTTGATTATTACACCTGAGGTAAGAGAGGACTCCAGAGGATACTTCATGGAGACTTATCAAAAGAAAGATTTTGAGGCAGTGGGAGTCAATGTGGAGTTTGTGCAGGACAATCAGTCAGCTTCGAGAAAAGGTGTTTTGAGAGGCCTTCATTTTCAGAAACAGTATCCCCAGGACAAGCTTGTAAGAGTAATTAAGGGCGCTGTATACGATGTCTGCGTAGACCTTCGCGAAGGTTCGAAGACCTTTGGCAAGTGGGTTGGCGTAGAGCTTTCGGAAGAAAACAAGAAACAGTTTTTTATTCCAAAGGGATTTGCTCACGGTTTCCTGGTACTTTCCGATTATGCCGAATTTGTTTATAAATGCTCTGATTTCTATCATCCCAACGATGAGGGAGGAATTGCTTACAACGATCCTGACATTGCGGTTAAGTGGCCCATGGAGGAGGGACTTGAACTTATCATGAGCGAAAAGGACACCAAATGGGGCGGATTGAAAGATTATGTCGCAGAAAGAAAGTAAAAGAAGTTTTAGCTTAATATGGAAGCTTGCGCGTAACGACTTTAAAACACGTTACGCCGGTTCCTATCTCGGAGCGCTGTGGGCAATGGTTCAGCCCGTTGTCACAGTGCTTATGTACTATATAGTTTTTGATAAGATTTTTAAGACCAGAGGGGCTGCCTTCGCGGGCGGAATTGAGATTCCCTATGTTCTTTTTCTGACTGCCGGACTTGTTCCCTGGTTTTATTTTTCCGAAGGTTTATCAAACGGAGCCAATGCGTTGGTTCAGTATAGCTACCTTGTTAAGAAGGTAGTGTTTAAAATTGACATTCTGCCTGTTATAAAGGTTGTGGCCGCTTCCTTTATACATATTTTCTTCTTGTTCGTGCTTCTGGTAATTGCGGCTATATACGGTTATTATCCCAACCTTTATACGATTCAGTTACTTTATTACAGTTTTTGCATGTTTATGCTGCTTATAGCCTGCTCGTATTTTACTTCGGCCATAGTGGTATTTTTCAGGGACCTGAATCAGATAATATCCATTTTTTTGCAGATTGGAATGTGGGCGACTCCCATTCTTTGGAATATAGCATCTATTCCGCCAAAGTGGCAGATTGCAATGAAGATTATTAACCCGGTTGCATATATAGTGCTTGGGTACAGAGCCACAATTTGCGAGAATAAAGGCTTTTGGACGGAGCCTCTTTATACGGCGTATTTCTGGGGCCTGGTTCTCTTACTGTTCTTAATGGGAAGAGCAGTATTTAAAAAGTTGAAAGTACATTTTGCGGATGTATTATAGAGGTATTCATGGATAAAGAATTATCTTTAAACGCAAGTGAAAAAGAAAAAGTAATCTCGGTCAGAGGTCTTAAGAAGATGTACAAGCTTTACGGAAAGCCCTCGGATCGTCTTTTTGATGCCTTTGGCCTTAAGAAGAACAATTACTCGGTTAACTATGCGCTTAAGGGCGTTGACATAGACATTTACAAGGGAGAAACCGTGGGCATTATCGGTACCAACGGTTCGGGTAAATCTACCCTTTTGAAAATAATAACAGGTGTTCTCAATCCCACGGAAGGTGATGTTGAGGTTAACGGTCGCATATCGGCACTCCTTGAATTGGGCGCAGGCTTCAACCAGGAGTACAACGGTATCGAAAACGTTTATCTTAACGGAACCATGATGGGCTTTACGGAAAAAGAAATCGAAAAGCGCCTTCCCGAGATTCTTGAATTTGCGGACATAGGTGACTATGTTTACCAGCCGGTTAAGACCTATTCTTCAGGTATGTTTGTGCGTCTTGCTTTTGCGGTTGCCATTAATATAGATCCGGAGATTCTGATAGTGGATGAGGCTCTTTCTGTGGGAGACGTGTTCTTCCAGTCCAAGTGCTATCACAAGTTTGAAGAATTTAAAAAGTCGGGCAAGACCATTATTTTTGTTTCCCATGATTTAAGTTCAATTTCCAAGTATTGTGACAGGGTTCTGGTGCTTAATAAGGGCGATAAGGTTGCGGAAGGCAAGCCCAAGGAAATGATAGACATATACAAGCAGATTCTGGTGGGTCAGTATGCGGAAGATAAGTGCGATGTGTTTGCCCCTGACGGAGAAAATAAAGAACTTCTGGAGTATGGCTCCAAAGAAGCAGTTATTACGGAATACTTCGTTACGGACTCCAAGGGTCTTAGGACCAATGCGCTGATTAAGGGTGATTCTTTTACCATTCACATGAAGGTGCATTTTGAGAAGGATGTGGAGAAACCCATTTTCGCTTATAAGTTTGTAAATCCTAAGGGCGTGGAGATTACCGGCACCAATACCATGTTTGAGAAGGCCTTTTTGGAAAATGTCAGTGCGGGAACCGACCTTGAGATAACCTTTACTCAGGATATGAATCTTCAGGGCGGTGAGTATCTTATTTCTTTTGGCTGCACCGGATACAAGATGGATACTTTTACGGTATATCACAGAATGTATTACGCCATGAGCGTTGCGGTAATATCCGACAAGGATACTGTGGGATATTATGATATGAACAGTAAGATAGAAGTTAAGAAGCTTTAGTAGTATTTAAAGAGGTTTTTGATGGTTAATAGTGTCCTTTACGGCAAGGTGAATGTTAACTTTATAGACTGCGAACCGGAAAAAAACAAGGGTTATTTTAAGGAAGACATTCTTAAAATAGTTCGCGATACCAACAAACTTGAATATCCGGGGATTATCAGTGAGAGGAATAAGTACGAATATCTTTATCATCTCTCCGATATTCGAGGAAATGTAGTACGCTGGCTTCCCATAAAGCAGGGAGACAAGGTTCTGGAGCTTGAAGCCGGATGTGGAGCAATAACGGGCGCACTTCTTGAAATGTCTGAAAATGTAACAGCATATTGCGATTGTGCGACAGATGCAGAAATAATTGCGGAGCGTTACTCAAATTGCAAGAATTTTGTCGTTTATGCAGGGGATGCAACCCTTTTAAAGGGCTTAAAGGAGACCTTTGACTGGATTATAGTTCGTAATGCGAGACTTTTGCCTGATTCCGAACGTTTGGCGGGCAAAAAAGGACACGTGATATTTATAACCGACAATCGAATGGGCATGAGAAATCTTGCCGGCGTTAAGGCCGAGGGAGAGAGCGAATACTTTACGGGCGTGGAAGGAAAGAGCGATTCCGGATTTACTTTTGCCGGTCTCAGAAAACTTCTTTCGACCACAAACTTTTCAAAGGCGCAAATGTTTTATCCGTATCCCGACTATAGATTTATGAAGTGCCTTTATTCCAACTCTCGACTTCCCAAAGTTGGAGAACTGGTGGACAACGGACTTAACTTTGAATCGGACCGCCTTGATTTGTTTTCGGAAAAAGAAGCTTTTGACGCCTGCTGTGAGGACGGAAGCTTCCAGTACTATTCAAATTCCTACCTTGTGGTGCTCGGCAATCCCGTAGATGTGGAATACGCAAGATTTTCCAATGACAGAGCCCCGGAGTACGGAATTTTCACAACCATCGAGAACACACCCGAGGGTAAAAGAGTATGCAAGCGCCCTTTGAGTGAAGCTGCTTTCGACCACATCAGAAATCTTGAGCAATATTATAAAAAACTTAGTGAGAAATATGCAGGCTCCGGCCTTCTTATAAATAAGTGCACTCTTGCTGAGATAAACGAAAGACCGACAGCGGAATTTGAATATGTAGAGGGAGTGGAACTTTCACGAGTATTCGACAGACTTCTTAAAAAGAATGACCTTGACGGATTTTATTCTTTATTTGACAAATATGTTAAGATGGTGGGCTATAATGAAGGTGCGGTCATAACCGATTTGGACGTAGTCTTTTCTAATATTTTGATTAACGGCGATGACTGGACTCTTATTGATTACGAATGGTGCAAAGAAGCATCCGTGCCGGTCAAAGAAATTGCTTTCAGGGCAATCTATTGTTATTTATTGGAAGATAAAAGCCGTGAAAAAATAAATCAGGATTTAATCCTGGACAAGCTTGTTCTTTCGAGAGAAGCTTCAGAAGACATCATCAATGATGAAGTGGCCTTTCAAAAGCGCGTAACAGGGCGTAATCTTTCTTTGGGAGAGATAAGAGAGACCCTCGGAGTCAGGTCTGTAAATCCTATTCCCCTTGTGGGCAAGATTAAAGATGACTCCGGAATTTATAAAGTCATGATTTATCCCGGCAAAGGTGAAGGAGAATTTACCGAAGAGACGGCTTACGAAATTAAAGACGCGTATGTGGATGAGAAAACAGCTCATATCACTGCCGCGGTTTACAAAGAAAATTCCGTCATGAGGGTCGACCCTCTGGATGCGCCTTGTTTGGTAACCATAAGGGAAGCCAAACTTGGTGAAGAAGATTTTCCCGTGGACAGCAAGAAATATGTTTTGTCAAACGGAGTACGAATAGGCAGGAACAATTTTGTCTTTAGTACCGCCGACCCGAATCTATATTTTAATGTAGATGGTTTTATACATGACGAAGACACTTTTCTTTATCTGGAACTTGAGGTGATACCTCTTGCGCCCGACACGGCGGAAGCGGTTTCGAAAAATATTAAAAAGTTTTTCTGATGCGGTAACACTATGTTTATTAAGACAGCTGTTAAAAACGCGGCAACTAAATATGCCGACAAGGCTTATAGAAAGTCTGTCGAAGGCGCGGTTCCTTCCTATGATGAATGGATCAGAGGCAAGGAGTCTTCTTTGGAGCGCCTGGATATGTCGGTTCGCGCAAGAAATCTTGGGGATGAAGCAGACGAAGCCAAGGCCATGTCCAAGCTTTCTTATGTAACGACTTATGAGGGCTCGAGCTTCAGAATTGTGCCCTATTCCGCAGTGGACCATTCTTTTGAGATAAAGAATACCATTGAAGACTATATTGTCTTTGCTAACGGTGAACTTACCGACAGAGCGATTCCTCTTTTGGCAAAAGCCTTTTCGGACAATCCCGATGCGGATATATGTTACGGTGATGAGGATATTGCAACGCTGGATGCGGGTGACCTCCTTAAATACGGGAGGAGCGTGGTGGGTACCAGACAGGACCCTTACTTCAAACCGGAATGGTCGCCAAATGCTTTTTTACACCACTTCTATTTTTGTAATGTGGTGGCTGTCAGAAGAAGTTCTTTCAGGGAAGTCGCCATGCCCCAAAATACTTATGGCGTAAGAATGATTTATGAAATGCTTCTTGAGCATATCTTTAAAGACGAGAAGAACTTAAGAAGAAGCGTTGTTAACGTGGGTGAAATATTGATTCATGCAACGGGCTACGGCAATAACGATGTTAAGCTGGAAAAAGCCTGCGATTACGCGAAGAATCTTGAATGTACGGAGGGCGACGAAAATAAAATATCGGTCGTTATCCCATCCAGGAACAATCCTGAACTGTTGGATAAATGCCTTTCTTCTCTTTACGATTCTCTTTTGGACGGAACACATGTGGAAGTAACGGTGGTGGACAACGGAAGCGACCCGGACAAGAAAACTTTGATAGAAGAAGTACTCGACCGCTACGGAGCTTCATATATATATAACCCTATGGATTTCAATTTCTCGGCTCAGATTAATGCAGGGGTAAAAAAATCAGGGTACCCTCTGCTTCTTTTGTTAAATGACGATATAACTTTTGCACAAAAGGGCACCCTTGAAACCATGGCGAAGGAGTTAAAATACAGCTTTACCGGCGCTGTAGGACTTAAGCTTTTGTATCCCGAAAGTACGTTGATTCAGCATGCGGGAGTCATCAATAACCGTATAGGGCCTGTTCACAAACTTCATTTTTGCGATGACAGAAACGAGTATTACCATGGATACAACCGCTATGTCCAGAATGTCTCGGCGGTGACGGCAGCCTGCCTCATGGTACGCCGTGATGCTTTTGACAAAGTGGGCGGTATGGATGAAAGCCTGAAAGTGGCTTTCAACGATGTGGATTTTTGTTTCCGTCTTCTGGAGGCGGGATATGTCAATGCGGTCTGCAATAATGTAAACGCCATTCATGCCGAGTCAATTACAAGAGGAAAAGACGACGACACCAAATCTTTGGTCAGACTGAACCTGGAAAAAGAAAGACTGTATGAAAGCCACGGCACTCTGAGAGGATACGACCCTTACTATTCGCCTTATCTTCTTTCGGACTGTCTCGATTCCCGTATTGTGGCGGCGAGCGAATACGAATATTCCAGAGCCGAGGAAAACGCCGGCAGAAAAACGGTTCCGAACTTAAATTCGCATGGAACAAGAGAGGATGCCTGCGTTATACTTTCGGTGGAATATGCGGGTGACAAAGCGGAGTTTTCTTTTGATGAGAAAGATGCCGAAACCTTGATAATTCAGGGATTTTCGTACGTTTCGGGCTCAGATAACGCGTGTTACCAAAAGTCAATTCTGTTAAAAGGCGAGAGCGGAATCTTCGAGTTTCCTTTTAAAGGCTGCGTAAGAAACGATGTGGCACTTGCCTGCAAGGATCAGGTTAATGTTGAAAAATCAGGCTTTTGTGTTAATATATCCAAGGTTGAACTTGCTCCCGGCAACTATCGGGTGGGCATACTCATGGCCAACAGATTCGCTAGGGAAAAACTTTATGCTTTTTCCAATAAATATATGGTGGTGAAATAAATGGATTACAAGGAACTCTACGAGCAGGAGCAGGAACGAAATGCAGTTTTGTCCGAGCGACTTGCGGAGCTTGAAGAGGAAAAAGAAGAAATTTCCTATAAATTAAAAAGAATAAAAGACAATCCCATCTGGAAAGCTTCGACCCCGGTGAGAATGTTTGGTCACAAAGTAGTTAACAACATTCGTCGCGTAAAAAATCTCGGTGGCCCCAGGGGCATCATGCTTAAGATTAATTACAAGAAGCGCGAAGCCGAAGCCAAGAAATTCTACGGAACCAAAAGCTTTCCCGATGACGCAAGAAGAAAGTTTGAAGAGGAGTATTCTTTTGATAAGCGTCCTCTCTACAGCATTCTTGTGCCTCTTTACAACACCGACAGAACCATGCTCAAGGAGATGATAGATTCTGTTGAGTGGCAGACATATTCAAATTGGGAGTTATGCCTCGCGGATGGTTCCGATGCGGCTCATGCTTACGTGGGGGAGACGGTTGCGGAATACAACGACCCTCGCATCAAGTACAAAAAGCTTGAGAAAAACGGCGGCATTTCAGAAAATACCAACCAGTGTCTGACTCTGGCCACAGGCGATTACATCGGATTGTTTGACCACGACGACATCCTTCATCCTTCAGCACTTTTTGAATATACCAAGGTCATAAACGAGCAGGATGCGGATTACATATATTGTGACGAGACCACTTTCAAAAGCGGCAATATCGACCACATGCTTACCATGCATTTCAAGCCCGATTACGCCATAGACAATCTTCGTGCCAACAACTATATCTGTCACTTCAGTGTTTTCAAAAAAACGCTTTTGAAGGGAACCGAACTTTTCAGGACCCGTTTCGACGGAAGTCAGGACCATGACATGATATTGAGGCTTACAGACAAGGCAGAGAAGATTGTTCATGTTCCGAGGCTTCTTTATTACTGGCGCAGTCACGCGGGAAGCGTTGCCGGCAATATTTCTGCCAAAGAATACGCCATCGATGCAGCAAAAGGAGCTGTTGCTGACCACTTAAGAAAACACGGGTACACAGACTTTAAGATTACCGGTACCAGAGCTTTTGAAACCATATTTAAAATAAGATACAAATTAAACGGCTCGCCATTAATAACAATCGTTATTCCAAATAAGGACCACGCTTCAGACTTAAAACGCTGCGTATATTCCATACTTGAGAAGTCCACCTACACCAATTACGAGATTATCATTGTGGAGAATAACAGCACCGAGAAGGCAACCTTCGACCTTTATGAAGAGTTAAAAGAAGCCTCGGACAAAGTCTCCGTTGTGACCTTTGAAGGCGAGTTCAATTACTCGGCGGTTAACAATTTTGGTGTATCCTTTGCAAAGGGTGAATATATTCTTTTGCTTAATAACGATACCGAAGTCATCACCCTCAACTGGCTCGAGGAGATGCTCATGTACGCTCAGCGTGAAGATGTGGGCGCGGTCGGAGCCAAACTTTACTATGCCGACCGGACCATTCAGCATGCCGGTGTGGTAATCGGCCTTGGAGCTCACAGAACCGCGGGCCACACACACTACAAGATGCCCAAAGAAAATCTCGGTTACATGGGACGTCTCTGTTATGCCCAGGATGTATCGGCTGTTACGGGCGCATGCCTCCTGGTGAAGAAATCTCTCTGGGACGAAGTGGGCGGCCTTGACACCGACTTTAAGATATCGTTAAATGATGTTGATTTTTGTCTGAAACTTCGCGAAAAAGGGTATTTAAATGTATTTACCCCCTTCGCCGAATTGTACCATTACGAATCTGTTTCGAGGGGACTTGACGACAGCGGCGAAAAAGCGGAACGATACAATAAAGAATCCGAACATTTCCGTACCAAGTGGAAAGAAGTGCTTGAGAAGGGTGACCCTTACTACAACGTCAACTTTTCTTTGGACAGAAGCGATTTTTCAGTAAAAGTAGAATAAAGGAGAAAATTCTATGACAGTAAAAGAACAATATGAATTCTGGTTAAGCGATTCTTATTTTGACGAGGCGACCAAGGCTGAACTTAAAGCCATTGCTTCCGATGACAATGAAATCAATGAAAGATTCTACAAGAATCTTGAATTCGGTACCGGCGGTCTTCGCGGCATTATCGGAGCCGGCACCAACAGAATGAATGTTTATACCGTAAGAAAGGCCACTCAGGGCCTTGCCAATTATATTATCAAACAGGGAGCACAGGCAAAGGGCGTTGCCATTGCATACGACTCCAGAAGAATGTCTCCCGAATTTGCGGATGAAGCTGCACTTTGCCTTAACGCCAACGGTATCAAGGCATATGTGTTTGATGCTTTAAGACCCACACCGGAACTTTCTTTTGCGGTAAGAGAGTTAGGATGTACCGCAGGTATCGTGGTAACCGCCAGCCACAATCCCCCCGAATACAACGGTTACAAGGTTTACTGGGAGGACGGCGCTCAGGTAACATCCCCTAGAGATGTAGCCATCATTACAGAAGTTAACAACGTCGTAAACTTCTCCGATGCCAAGACCATGGACAAAGAAGAAGCCAAGAAAGCCGGCCTTTACAACGTAATCGGGCAGGCTATCGACGACAGATACATGGAAGAGCTTAAGAAGCAGATTATCCATCCCGAAATCATCAAAGAGGTTGCGGGAGACATTAAGATTGTTTACTCACCCTTCCACGGAACCGGTAACATTCCCGTACGCCGCATCTTAAAAGAACTGGGCTTTAAGAATGTTTATGTAGTTCCCGAGCAGGAACTTCCCGACCCCGACTTTACAACACTTGAATATCCCAATCCCGAAGATCCCAAGGCATTTACCCTTGCGCTTAAACTTGCAAGAGAAGTTAAGGCCGATGTTGTGCTTGCAACCGACCCCGATGCGGACCGTCTCGGTATTTACTCATATGATTCCAAGACCGACGATTATGTTTCTTTTACCGGTAACATGTCCGGTATGCTTATCGCCGAGTACATATTAAAAGAAAGAACGGCTCTCGGCACCATGCCTGCGAACCCCGCTCTTGTTAAGACCATCG
>JAEEGL012574445.1_pt1 | contig 21109 bp, 20 predicted proteins | sample 9134231 | NCBI WGS metagenome assembly JAEEGL01 (sample SAMN16246548, study PRJNA631951) | gut metagenome | biome: gut microbiome; feature: rumen; material: fiber-attached | host: Bos | place: Iran: Karaj | collected 2018-10 | reverse complement strand
AAGTTCGTTTTCTGGGTCAATAGCAACTATTTGACATGAATTTCTAATATGTCCACGTAATAATAATTTAGCTGCTGTACTTTTTCCACTACCTGATCCACCTAATACAACTAAATTAGCATTATTACGATTATTTTCTTTTCTAATTTTATATAAAAATTGATTAAACAATATAACTCCACCTGAAAAATCTACACCAATCAAATTAGCAAGACCAGGATCTTTAATTGAATCAAAAACATATGGATACATTCCAGCTACTGTTATAGATGGAATAGGTACACCAATTCTTTCTTCAATTTTTTGTTTTGGAAAAATAGGTAAAATAGATTTTAATAAATTTTCTTGTTCAAATCTTAATGTAACAGCTCTTAATTCCATAGAATCAAGATAATTTTTTACATTAACCTTTTTAACTTCTAATTCCTCTCTTGTATTAGCCATTATCATAACATGCAATTGAAAATCAAAAATCATATCCTGATTAGCAGCAATATTTTGAACAAAAGCTTCCAATGACTCATAATCTTGTCTTAATCTTTCTTGTAAAGTTTTATCTTTTTCCTTCTCATATCTATTACGATAATCATTAATTTGTTTATTAATCATTTTTCGAAGAACAGAAAAAGAAATTGGAATATGCTTTATTACTACTTTAATACCAGACATACTTGTAAGTCCTGATAAATATCCTGGTGTTATAAATTTTGGATAAGATACAACTGTCATAATAGTTGCATATTTATCACTAATAATAAAATCTGCTGGATTAAATTGTAAACCCTTAGGTGCAATTTCTGATGCAAATATACTCATTTTAACACCACCGTTCCAAAATCAGTTCTAACCCCACCGTTTAAGAAATTATCTAATATAACACGCAAGTCATCATCACTTGTTGGACTAGCAAGAAGTGAACAACTTGCAAAACCATTAACTAATGCACGTAATTTTTGATTTAACATATCCATATTACTTTCTTTAAATAATATATAATACTCCGTATCAACAACTTGGTTATTAATAAACATATCAGCTTTATCTAAATCTTGAGCAACCATTTTTTGAATTACAGGTGATAAATTGTTATTTAACATTAACTCAAGTTGAGATACATATACTGATATATCAACTGGTCGATCAGCTGCTATAAGCCAAAACTCAAAATTCAATGTATTATAACAGTTTTTTAAAGCATTGATAATATTATCTTGCTGAATATCTTCCATAATAAAGATATTTCTAGGTTCAATTTTAACACCAGTTACCATATCTTTATTAGGTAATGTAATAATTCCATTTTTAATACTTCGTATCCTTACCCAATTTTCCGTAAAAGCACTATTTCCTTTGCTAGGAGCTTTTTTTACATTATTTTTATTATTGTTCACGGGTTGACTCATATACAGCACACCATCCTCTCCATTTATAATTCTTATTATTACTATAAAAATGTATTATTTCTTGAATTGCAACTAAAACATTATGATAATTAGCAACAGGTATTACCAAAAATGTACAAACAAGAGCTGGAAATATTGCCATAATATTAAATATAATTCCCAAATCTATTTGGCTAAAAATAATTAATAATATAAACGTTATTGAAACTCCTGTAACAAATATTCCTAAATCAACAGGACGAAAAATACTAAGTATTAATTGTCCCTTTTTAGTATTTGCTGGAATTAAAAATTGATTTTCCACTATATCACACTCCTATTTTATTTTTTATCTTTATTTGCGTCACGACGCTTTTGTGATTCACGTGCAAGGTGTGCTTTACTTGTAGACATAGCAGCAGATAATGATTCGCTTGCTCTTTGATATTTATCATCCAATGTACCAAAGTCTTCACCTATATGACCACGTGATTTACCCATAAACCATTGTTGTAATTCTTCTGCGTTACCTCCATTTAATGGAACAGCATTTTCTGAAATATGTTGCATAGCAGTTTGAACAGCAGTTGTAATATCAGAGTGAGCTTCTTTATCTTTAGTAACTCCTCTTCTTCGATATTCACTATCTCCATAATTGATTTCATCAATAAGATTTCCCATAATATCTTCTACTCTACCAACCATTGCATCACTAAACAATTCTTTTTGTGCAATAGTTTTTAGTGGTTCCATTTTTGACGAAATAGAACCAATATGTTCCATCTCGGCATTAACACGAACAGCCTCAAGATCATAATATCCAATATGTTCTCCAGCTTTCAAAGTATATGCATGTTGTGTTTTACCATTTTTATCCACATATGATGCCAATTCAAACTTTCCTAATATATTTTTTAAATCCTGATTAGTGCCACTATTAATTGCTGCAGCACTATCATTAAGTAATTGTCCTAATTGATCAATCGCACTACCAGCTTTTATATCAGTTCGCATAGCCACAGTTGGATTTTTATCTATTCTACCCATAATTGCTTTTTTATAATTTCCAACATCTTGATGCAACGTAGAATAAGCCTTTTGTTTAGATTCCGCAAGACTTTCATTAGTATCTAATCCCAAGAAATCTTCATAGCGAACTCTTATTCTATCACTAGCTTTAACACCATTATATTTATCCATATCCCTATTTTGTCTAGCAACAACTGCAGCTCTATGTGCAGTATTAAAAGTTTCCTTCATTCCTTTACCATTTACTGCCATTTTACTTCCCCTGTATAAAGCCGAACTCATACCACCTACACCACTTTTAGCAGCAGCAAGTCTATCTTTCATTCGTTCACCAAATGAAGCTTTATTTTCACGCCATCCTCTTTTTTTATCAGGGTTAATTCTATTTCTATAATTAGCATAACCAGCAGTTAGTCCAGATGCTGCAGCACCGGCAAATCCACCAGCTCGAGTGAACATATCCTTCATACCTTCACCAGATATTCCTTCTAAGCCTAATAAATCAGTAAGAAATTTAGGAGCATTTTTTGCAAACATCAAAAGTCCAATTATAAGGGCAATTCTTTCCAATATTTTTTCACATTTTTGAATAAAAGTTCCTGTTATTTCCGCTTTAAAAAATGGAGAGTCAACTATTAATCCAATAACAAAGATAACTAAATAAACGACAAGTATTCTTACAAACAAATCACCATAAACTTGAAAAGATATTTTAACAAATTTATTAAATTTTTCTTTATTAAACATATAACTTGAAACTGGAATTGGAGATAATAATTCAATTACAATAAACTTTATTGTTCGAATAGCAATATCTAAAGCCATAGATAATAGAATAAAGCACACAAAAACTGCAGCAGCTGTAGATATAAATATCATATAATGATATTTGGCACCTGCCTTACTAAAAAGAGAGATACCATCACCAGCATGATCCCTAAAAAGAGTCAAACTCTTTATTTCATCTTTAGTTCCTTCATTTGGTATAGTAAACGATTTTGCAACAGCTAAAGCCATTTGTTCACCACTACTTAAGTTACTATTATTATTTGCCCTTGATGGTAAAATAATGCTTGGAATTGCTTCTACAATTGGTTGTTGTATATCTAATGCTAATTCAAAAACTTGAGGTACTAAAACAATTAAGAAAACAGTGATAATAGTATTTTTTAACAATCCCCCCATCCCTTTTTCCCTATCCGAAAAGACATCAGGATTCATTAAATATTGAACAGCAGAAATAAATACTCTAAATAGCATTAAAACACCAACTACAATAAAAACTCTACTTTTAATGTTCATTACTTCTTGATTATCTAAAATCATATTTATATTATTACTTATACCTAATATAACATTAAATAATGAAGCAGCAAAACTATAAATAATCCAATCTATAAATATAAATAATCCATAAATAATACTCATATATTCACCTCTAATTCATGAATTTAACTACACACAACATACAATACTATATCATAACATATATATTATATCATATGAAAAGATAATTTCATCCAAAAACTTTAATAATTTATAAAACTTTTTTTATTTTAACACAAAAGAAAAAGAAAGACAATATTATCTTGACTTTCTTAAATTTCCTTCTTCATTAGAAAAATCTATACTATCAGATTCTTTATTTTCTCTTGCATCATTCTTTCTACTTTGTTTGTCTAATGTAATACCATATTTTTTTGCTTCTTCATTACAATATGCAATAGCATCTCTTAATTGAGATCTATAAATTCTTCTTTCTTCATCATTTTTAGCATTATTATACTTTTCTTTTATATCATCAATCATTTCTCTAAAATATTTTAGATCTTTAACCATTTGAACTCTTCCACGTCTTCTTTCAACTTTATGAATTGTTTCCATGGCTTTTTCTTTATCTTCTTTTTTAGTATGTTTAGATACATAAGTACCAATAGCAGCAGCATACTCATCACCATAAGATAATGGTGCTTCAGAATTTCCTTTAATTTCTTGAATTTTCTCTTCAAAATTATCAGCTTGATTGTTACTATATTTATCAATTTCTTCATCAGTTGGATTATATGCTTCATCTTTTGGTGTATCTATTGTATAATCAACTGGAATTGGTTCATTTTTTCTTTCTAAATCTTCATCAGTTGGAACACGTAATCTTACACCAGTTTTATCTTCTTCCTTTTCTTGTTCTTGGGTTTTTACTGGATCTTCTTTATCTTTTTCTTTATTTTCTTCTTTAGATAAACTGTTAGCTTTATTTACTAAAATCATTAAATTTCTTTTATCGTCTTCATCTAAATAATCTCTAACACTAGCTGCTGTTCTAATAATATTTTCCAATCTTTCTTTTGATATAGAATCTATATTATTAACAGCTAAAGACAAATCTCTCTTTAAGCTTTGAGTAAAAGCACGCATTCTATCATTTACTTTATTAGTCTCATCCTCTTTTTCTTCTACACGAGGAGCTTTTTCTTCATTTTTAACCACCTTTTGCTCAATAACTTCTTCTTTAGACAACCCACGACTTAATTGATATTCATATATAGCATCTTTAATATTTTCACGATATTTTCCATCTCTTATATCATATTTCCTTTTTAGAAGAGGACCACCATATTTTCTTTGATGATAAATAGTCGAAAAAGTTTTAAAGACAGTATTAGCAGTAAAAGCCCCAACAAGTGAAACAATAACAGGTGAAGCTACTGATAAAAATGGAACTACAGCGGTAACTCCAAGTACTCCAAGAGCAATCAAAATATTCTTACCAACATATCCTTGAAGATTATTATATCTTCTTTCAACTCTTGCTTCTTTTCTTTCCCAAAGTTTATCACTCAAATTATGCCAAATACCATTATTAAATTTATTGTAAACGGCATTGTGTATTTTTTTATCTAATTGACCAATAAGAGCACTAACTACTGTTCTAAATTTACCATGAGATTTTTTATTAAAATCTTCATTTTCACGAATTATTTCTACTTCTTTTTCACGTAATTGTTTTCTCTTATCATCAACAGATAACTTCCCATTATCACGAATTTCATCCATAGCTTTTTCTGCTTTTTTTAATGTTTCAAGATGCTTTTGAAGATTTTCATGTTGTTCTTTTAAAAAGGTTAATTTTTTTTCTTTTTTTCTTTTAGAAAGACTTGTGTTTTTTTCTACTTGTCTTATTTCTTTTTCAAAATTCTCAATTGCATTTTCATATTTACTATAATCCATATTATTCACCTACACTTATCTTAATAATATCATTAATACTATAATTAATCAATATTTTATAAAATTTTTCTTTTACTTTTAATGTCAATAAAATCATTTATTTCATAATATCCAGAAAGTTCTTTTATTCTTTCATCAAAAGCCTTGTAAAAATGTTTTGCAGCTTCAATATCACCATTAGAATAATTCTTTATCATACCTTTATCTAAATAGCAATCATATAATGCATTAATTAAATTATCTTTTTCTTTTTGATTAATTCTTCCTATTTCATGCAACCTATTTTCAAATAAAGCAGAATAAATTTTCATATTATTTATTTCTTCTTCATCCTTATCCTTTATTTCATCATTAAATATTTCTCTTAACACATAATTTTCTAACGATTTCTCTTTTTTCATTTGAGACATAATCACTTTTAAATGTGAAAACATGTCAAAATAATCTCTTTTCATTATTATCCCCCCAAAAATCCCACATATTATACCAAATTATATTTAAAAAGTCAAATAAATATGCTATACTCATTTTATAAGGAGGAAAAATGAGTTTAGAATCAATTTTAATAAGCTTGTTAATTGGAGCTATTATTGGTGCTTTAGCAGGATTTATTATGAATTCCAAAGGAGGACTACTTCGTAATATTATTATTGGTATCATTGGTGGATTTGTTGGAACATATGTTTTCGATTTAGTTGGAATATCATGGACTGGAATAATAGGTAACATTGGTACAGGCACAATTGGGGCATGCCTATTAATATTTGTTGGGAGATTATTATTTAAATAATAATCTTTTTTTATAAAAAAAATTCTAAATTAATAGAATTTTTATACAGATGGTTTATCTTTTATATCAGTAAAATATCCATCCGTTCCATCTTTACCATCAATTTTAGCATTAGAATAAGAATCAGATGAATATGGTGTACCTTTTCCACCTACTAAATTATTATCATTCAAAAACATATAATTGGCTCCTGTTACTGCACTTGTTGTCCATAAATCAGATGCATAAATAGTCACTAGAGAAGTATTATCTCTAAACATATAATGCATTGTTGCAACTTTTCCTGTATCAAAACTACTTATATCAAGTACTACCAATTTACTACATTTTCTAAACATACTTTGCATCGTTGTAACTTTTGCTGTATTAAAGTTACTTATATCTAAGCTTGTAAGATTATTACATTCATTAAACATAAAACTCATATTAGTTACTTTTTCTGTGTTGAAATTATGTAAGTCTAGACTATCAAGATTACTACAATTTTCAAACATATGAGTAACAGCAGTAACTTTTGCTGTATTAAACATATTTAAATTCATAGTTCTTAATTTAACACAATTATAAAACATATATGAAATATCTGTAACATTACTAGTATCAAAACCACTTAAATTTAAATTATCCAAATTAGTACAATCATAAAACATACTTCTCATACTAGTAACATTAGATGTATTAAATATTGATAAATTTAAATTTTTTATATTAGTTTCCCTAAACATTTGTGCCATTGTAGTTACAAGAGTCGTATCAACATTATTAAAATCAACTGCTAATAAATTGCTCCATCCATTAAACAAATTATTTCCCGTACTTAAATACGTTTTTCCTACGCTAGCAATAGTAAGTACATCATTATTAATTTTTCCTCTTACATCACCTATTTTTCTATTATTAGAATCTTTTTTTGTCAAATCAAAAATTGTACTATTATTAACTACATAATTATTATTTAAAGTTGATGGTGATACCTCAATAAATTCAACACGTGTAAAATTAGTTTTATTGTCGGTTATTCCACTTGGAAATGAATCCATAACATTAGCATTAATATTTTTAGCATAAAGATAAATACTAAAACTAAAATTCTTTGTCACAAGATCAGGATAATTATCACTTAACCAAAATCTTAATCGATAACTTTTAGTAACTGTTTTATTTGATCCATCAGTATTTGCAACAATAGTATCTGAATATATTATTTTTCCATTATTTTCCAATGAATTTCTTAAATATGGATAATATTGACTTCCACTTATTTGAGCATCATTTTGATCAGTTAAATACATTTTTAAATAATTATTATTTAGTGTATTGCTACCATTTGGAACTATATATACTTCATAATAAATTGATTTTTTATCCGCAGTAGCAGTAACTGTAAAATCAATATAATCATTATTTCTTTTACCAATATCATCTGTCATTGGAATTACAGTTATATTATTTACATTATTAGTAACACCACTAAAACTTAAGGAAATATTACCCATATCTATACTTACATTACCAACATCTTTATTATAAACAAAATAGGCATAACTTACCCCACCTACCATCATAATAAATGCAAATAAAGCTATTACATAAATAGATAACTTTTTATTATTCATACAATCACCTACTTTAAAAATATTATATCACATAAAAAACAATGATGTAAATCATTTATTTAATACTTATATCTAAAACAACCATAAATTAATAGAAATGAAAGAATAATTAATACAAAAGCAAAAGAAATATGTAAAAATTTCATTATTCCACTATTTATAAATAATCTAAATATTCCCACAATCATCATCATTATAGCGCTTGAAAGTATAAAAGGATTAATACTTCCAAAATCTTTATCAGTATAAAAATAAAAGAAAATGCCAAAAACGAAAGTATATAATGGAAAAAATAGTCCTAATGCCATAACAAAAATATTACTATTAGCAATAGTACGTACCCCAAATATATAGTCATAAAAATTATAGAAAGATGTTAAACAATAACTAAAGCCTAATATTACAATAAATAATCCCAATATTTTCATATAAAAAAACTTTGTCATTATTTCCCCTCCTTCTTTAATAAATATTTAAAAAATTTAATTATCAAATCTATTACTATCCAAATAGTAAAAGTTCTTGATATATATCTTAAACAGATAAGACTATTCTCACTATATAAAGCATTAACACTATTAATATCTATATTTAATGCCATAAATACAATATATCCTACTAAAATAAAACTAGCAAAAATATAATTAATTATTCTTTCTTTAGAATCTTTTTTATCCATAAATATATTAGATAAAAACAAACCAATAGCAAGCATTACAGTAGCTAAAATTGAAGAAAAAGTAGGAAAATATAAATATCTAATAATTATTGATAAAATATAGTCCATAACTATTTCATTAACAAAAAATAAGCATAGAATAAGAGATACCATAAATACTACAAAACTAGATTTAATCATTCTACTTCTATCTGTTATATTTAAAACTAAAATAATGAATAAAACAAAATAAACCATAACAGACAAGGCAATAATAAGCTTCATATTATACTTTCTCCTTCCCTGTTAATTCCAAAATATATACCGTTTGTTCTGTTTTACTACCTTTAGTACAAGTAATTAATGTCAAACAAGTCTTATTTGTATCACGATTAATTCTAACTCGTCCTGTTTTTGGAACTCTATAAATATCAACAATCTTATATGTATATACATAGGATTTATAATATATCTTTGCAATATCACCTTTAGATAATTTATATAGATTTTTAAAATATGATATAGAACTATTACCAGAATGTGATGCCAAAATAGTATTTCCCTTATCTTTATCTGGATAATCTGATACACCCATTATTTGAATGTTTCTTGCAACATTATTATAATATGATTTTTTGGAAACTAAACCTTGTCTTAAATTTATTTTTTCTATTTCTAAATATCCAATATATTCTTTTTCAATTTTTTTCTTTTCTTCTTCTGTTGGTTCTTCAAAATTTTCCTCTATTTCATAAGTATCAACACTATCAATATTTTCAATATTTTCATTTTCATCATTATTATCATTATTTATTTCATTATCTTGGTTTAATTCACGATATTTTTCTAATTCTACTTGATCAAAAACGTTATTTTTTAACAATTCAAATTTATCATATGATATAAGACAAATAGAAATAATTATTAATAAAATACCTATAGTTAAGAGAATAATATTCTTATATTTGTCAATCTTTTTTCCAATCATATTATCCTCCTATTCTTCTAATTATAATTGTATCAAAATAATAAATTATTTTCAATAAGAAAAAAATATAGTATATACTATATTATTCCCAATCTAAATCATCATTATCTTTTTCTTGCTTAGGTCTTTTATTTAAATTACTTTTTGTATCTTTATCATCACTTATCTTACCTTCTACTGGTACATTAAGAGGGGTACAAAGAAATATTCCACCACCTAATTTTTGAAGTCCACCTGCAATTGCATATAAGGTCCCAGATAAAAAATCAACTATTCTTTTGGCCTGTTCAGGAGTAACTCTTTTCAAATTAACTATAACAGCATTATTATTTTTTAAATAATCCGCAATTTGTTGACTTTCAGAATATGCTCTAGGTTCAAATAAAATCATTTTATTACCATCACCACTAATATCTTTTAGAGCATTTGTATTATTTTTTCCACTATATAATTCTTCATCATCATCATTTTTTTCATCATCATTTTGACCAAATAAACTTTTTCTAAGTTTTTCTATTCCCATATCTTCTCCTCTATTTTCAATATAATTGTAAAGTATTTGCCCTCTTTTGTCAATAAAAAAGGTTTATTTTACTAAACCTTTTATTAATTATTTACTCAATCAAATTATATTGTCTCTACTAGCAAACTTTGTATTTTATCTAAAACTTCTTCTTTACCTTTTTTGGTAACACTAGAAAATAAAATAACATCATCACCAGGAGCTATATCAATTGTTTCTTTAATAATTCGTAAATTCTTATCATATTTACTTGAACCAACCTTATCACACTTATTTAAAATTAATGTTACAGGAATATCATAATACTTTAAAAATTGATACATTAATACATCATCATCAGTTGGTTTCATACGAAAATCTACAAGCATAAACACTCTTTTAAGTTCTTTTCTATTTTCCAAGTATTCTTCTATCATTAAGCCCATTTTTTTTTGCATATCACGATTAATAGAAGTATAACCATATCCTGGAACATCAACTAGATAAAAAGAATTATTAGCAAGATAAAAATTAAGTGTTTGCGTTTTTCCAGGAGTTGCTGAAGTCCTTGCTAAAGATCTTTTACCAAGAACAGTATTAATAAAACTACTTTTTCCAACATTACTTCGCCCAACTAATAAGAATTCAGGTAATTCCAAATCTGGGTATTGACTAATTCTTGTAGCAAGTATTTTTAAATATGCAGTATTAATCTTCATTTTTATCATCCTTCTTTTTTAAATATATTTTACATAACTCATCCAATTCACTAATTAATCTATCAGCATCATTTATATCTTTAATTTTAGCCCCACATGCAAAACTATGACCACCACCATTATACTTTTCGGTAAGTTTGTTAATAACAGGGCCACGACTTCTTATAGAAATACGATAATTTTCATTTTTAACATCTTCTGTTATAAAAATCCAAACAATTATTTCATCAATATAATTAAAATTACCTATCATATTCCCAGGTGCAGCAGCATCTGTTTGATATTGATTTAATAGTTCATCAGTTATTTTAATATAACCAACACCATTTTCTGTAACAGATATATTAGTAGCAATATATCCTTCTAATCTAACTTCAGAAAGTGGTCTAGCATAAAGTGGTTCATATAATTTTGTAATATCAAGAGAATACTTTTTTATTAAATCACCAACTAAATGAAATGTTCTATCTGTAGAATTATTAAACATAAAGCGATTAGTATCAGATATAATACCCCAAAATATTTGCTCCGCAATTTGTTTATCCATTAATAAATCAGTATTATTAATAAGTTCTAAAATGATTTGACTCGCACTTGATGCACCAACATCAATATATTCAAGAGAATTAGAAGTAAATTTTTCCATAAAAGGATGATGATCTATTTTAATAACATCACTAAATTTACTAATATCATCAACACCATCTATTCTTTTCAAGTCAGGTGTATCACATACGATTAATAAAGTATTATCTTCAATATTTTCTTGCTTATCCAACTTTCCAAAATATGAAAATCGATTACTACCTGTTCCTAAAAGTTTTACATGCTTATTAGGAAAAGTTAATAAAATACTGTTTTTTAAAGCACATACAGAACCCATTGCATCAGGATCTACTCCAATATGTCTTGCAATCATAATTCTGTCATACTTAAGAATCATTTTATAAATATCTAAAAACATAATATACCTACTTAGCTAAATTATAGGCATCACGTGCTATCATAATTTCTTCATCAGTAGGAATAACATAACAAGGTACACTTGATTCAGGCGTTGTAACTAATTTTTCTTCACCACGTGAATTATTTGCTTCATAATCTGGAATAACGCCTAAAACTTTTAGTCCTTCCATAATATCAATTCTTGTACGAATAGAATTTTCTCCTACACCAGCAGAAAAGGCAATTGCATCTACTCCACCCATTTCAAAATAATACATTGCTATATAGTCAATAATCTTTTGAACATACATTTTTTGAGCAAGAATACACCTTTCATCACCCTTAATTATTCCTTCTTCAATATCTCTTGAATCATTAGATACACCTGATATACCTAAAAGTCCACTTTGTTTATTTAATATAGTATCCATTTCTTTTGGACTTATATTTTTCTTTTGCATCATATAAGTAAGAATTGATGTATCAATATCACCACAACGAGTCCCCATAATTAATCCAGCATTTGGAGTAAGCCCCATGGATGTATCAATACATTTACCATCCATAATTGCAGATATACTTGCCCCACTTCCAATGTGACATGTAATTAATTTCGTATTTGTACGACCCAAAAGAGCATTTAATCTTGAAGCAATATACTTATGACTCGTACCATGTGCTCCATATTTTCTTACTTTATAATCCGTATACCATTCATATGGAACAGAATACATATAATTAACTGGTTCAATAGTTTGATGAAAAGCTGTATCAAAAGTTACTGTTTCAATTGCACTTGGAATAACTTCTTTAGCAGCATTAATTCCCGTTATTGCTGCTGGATTATGAAGTGGTGCAAGTGTTGCAAGTTCACTTATTTTTTCACAAGCATCATCATCTGCTATAACAGTTTTATCAAAATAATCTCCACCTTGAACAATACGATGACCAATTCCCTTTATCTCATCAAGTTTTTTTATAATTTCATTTTTCTTTAATTCATCAACTAATATTTCAAAAGCCACTTTATGATTAGGTAAAGTTACTTCCTTACTATACTTTTCCCCATTTAATTTTATAGTATAACTAGATACTTTTTCTCCTATTCTTTCAAACAATCCTGAAATTAATACTTCTTCTTCTGGCATTTCATACATTTTAAACTTAAGTGATGAACTACCACAATTAACTGCTAAAATCTTCATATATAAAATCTCCTTCTTTACAAGTCATATTATACTATATATTTTCATTAAAGAAAAGAAAAAAGTATAATTGATTAAATTTCAATTATACTCTTCTTATTAACTATGTTTTCTCATTTTATAAGCATAGAATGTAATACATGAACCTATAAATGCTAATATAGCCATTGCAATATATAGCTTATTTGAAATATTTTGAGCTGTTGGTGGAACAGGTATTTCACTTCCACACTTATCCATATCAGCAACACTATAATCATTATCCAAACTATAATCACCTATATGATATTTGCCATCTGGTCCAAGATAACAACCATTAACAGCCTTTTTACAATATTTTTCTTCTTCAATTGAACCTATTAAAGTATATCCAGATCTAGTAGAATAATCTCCCCAAACATAATTTTCTTTATAAATATAGCATCCTGGAACAGATTCTTCTTCTCCTTTACAATTAGATGCATCTTGTATATTAGATATTTCTTGATATTTTGAAGTAAGTGATCCACAATTAGCATATACTGGATTACTATTTGCACACTTGTTATTTTCAATATCTTCACATCTCGTTTCTGTACAATTTGCTACAATTAATTTATCAGTCCAAATATATTCACCAGATATAACATCACGATAACATTTACCGCCTTGCTTACAATCATCTTGTTTTTTAATACTAGTAATTAATGTATATCCCTCTATATGTTTATATCTTCCCCATTGATATATTCCTCTTGCATCAACATAACATGCTTCTTCTTCTGGTTTACATTCATCTTTTGCTAAAATATTATCCACTTTTGTATAACCAGTAGGTTTTGTAGTAGTCCATTTATAATCTGTTTTATCATTATTTACATAACATGCTGATGCTTTGCATTTAGCTTCTTCTACTCCTTCAATCAAATATGGATAAGTATCATTTGCTGATTTTTGCCATGCAACTGCTGTTGCATCCTCTAAATTAGCAGCATTGGCATAACATGCTAGTTTATCTGTTGGGGTAGGTGTATCTGGTGTACCACAACCTTTTCGAACCCATTTAACTGTATAACCAGTATCACCATTCGTACATGTACCACGATCACTATAATAATGATCAGCACCAGCCTTATCAGCAGCAAGTGATGAAGTGTAATCAGGATTTTTTTCACAAATATTTTCTTGTTTAACCCAATCTGTTAATATAGTTGCAACAGTAACACTTCCACTTACACCACTATATACTCCATTACGTGATAATTTTACTGTTGCAGTTGAACTTCGACATGGTTGATTTGGATAAACATCAAAATAATATACTGCACCTGCTGATATATTACTTTCACTTGTTTTAGAAAGTCTTTTAGCATTTGTTGCAGAGTATTCAAATTTTTGTCCTGCACAACCTTTACCTGTTGCAACAACTTTAACTGTATAGTATGAATTATTACTTAAATCATCACTATCAACAGATACATGTCTTGCAACTTTAGTAACAGATAATTGACAAGAAGAATCTGCTTCAGGTTTGTAACAATCACTTTCACTTTCGGCTTTAATATTTGATGTTTTATTATCAGGACATTTTGTCCTTCCTATACCATTAGCACAATAATAACCGGATTCACATGCAATACATGAGTTGTTTCCTCCAGCATAATATCCTTTGCTACATGGTGCTGTTATTGTTGGTGTTGTAGGTGTTGTTTGTGATGTTGGACATTCACCATCTATTACATTTGCTCCACCTCTTAATGCTTGTTGACATCCATAAAGAGATGTAACTGTTTCTTTCGAATTATCACTATTAGTAACACAACATGGTGCTGTTATTGTTGGTGTATCAGTTGATGTTTTTGTACAATTATCTTTTCCAATTATAGTACCATCTGATGTATAGCCATCATCACATGGTTCACATTGTTTAGTAGATTCATTATAATATGTATTTATGTCACATGTAACATTTATTGTAACATTAATACTCATTGTAGAATAATGAGTATCTTCTTCATTAATATTGCTATTATCATTTTTTCCTCGCATAAGCGTAATATTAGTTGTATATGTACCCGGTTTCACACCTTTTATATATTGAAATGAACCATTATTACCACTTGCATGTCTATCATACGAAAATAACGTATCAGCAATATCTCTAGCATTTTGATTAGTTCTTGATTTCATTATACAATTTGAATTTCTATAAACAAATAATCGACCTGAATCTTCCCCAACTTTTACATTAAATGTTGTTTCTTGAATATCAGCAGTACATGATAGTTTATTACTTTCTTGACAAACAGAATTATCTATTCCTCTTCCAGTACCATCAGATATATACCCATCACCACATGTTTCACATTTATTTGTATTAGTATTATAGTAATAATTTTCTTCACATACAAATCCAGATTTATTGCCATTAAGTTTACCACCATCTGGAACAGCTATACATTCAGATGCAGAACCAGCATGTTGTGTCGTTGTATATTTATCACGGCCACATCCGGATGGCTGACTTGAACCACTTGGACAAAAATTTCCATAGCCACAAGATGAAGCTGCAGCAGTTCCTCCTGCACAATAGTATCCAGCATTACATGTTTCACAGTGATTTCCACTCGTTAAACTACCACCTGTTTCTAGATATTCTCCAGCATTGCATGATGTATCCCCACCTTTTTGACAGTTAGTAATATAATATATACCTTCATAAAGATTATACATACAACAAAAATTAGTCATATCAGGACTTAAACTAGAACAGGTATTACACACTGGAGTACCATTACTTGCAGGCATAGTGGTCTGACTTACAGGACTACCAATTGAGCAAGGATAATAATGGTTTTCATCCCCCAAATTCTTTTCTACAATATTTTGATTACTTCTTAGTTGAATACCTGAAAATAACATTACTCCCAAGGCTACAACTAATAAAAGAATCAATGAACTTAAAACTAATACTTTCTTACTTTTCATATTTACCTACCTTATAAATAAATTATATAAAAAAAGAAAAGTATTATCAAGTATTTTTCTTATCTTTTTTTATTTTATAAATGTTAAAAAAATATAGTAAATACTATATTTTCTTTTTTACTTTTTCTTTTAACTCTTTTTCTATTGTTTCATCATTAATTATTAAATCTTTTGGAAGATAATTATATTTTGATTGTCTTTGACGATTCATTTTTTCACCATATAACTTTTCTAAATCATCAATATTCTTTTGAATATCACGTTCTATTTCATCCAAAAACTCTTCAATAACAATATCATCATTTTTTACATCAATATTATTTAAAATACATTGTATTCTATCAATATCATCTTTTTCAATAAACACTAAATTACTTTTTAAAGTTTTAATATTATCATCAGTTATTTCTAATTCTGGAATTTCTAAATCAGGTTGTGATAAATCATATAAATCATAATCACTAATCATATTATAATACTTATTCAACCATTCTTCTAATTTTACCCTTAATTCCTCTGGATGTAATTCTATTTCTTTATCATCAATCTTTTTTTGAATATTTGAATATTCCATACGTAGAAGCAACGCTCTTTTATATTTTTCAATTCTTAATTCAAAACACATTTTATAATAATTATTAAGTCTCTCTTTTCTTTCTTCTCCCATTTAAACCTCCTTAGATGAATACTTCCAACATAACTAAATATTATAACACATTATTCATCTTTTTTATCATCTAAAAATAATCCCCAACCTGTTACAACATTACGTCCACCTACAACTGTTTTACCACTTATATTTTTTGGATTATTAATAAGTTTATTATTTATTACAAGTTGAGTACTTGTTCCTCCATCTAAATTAGCAGCATTATAAGCTCCATATAACTCTAAAGTATCAATTAATTCTTTCATATTAGGTCCAGCAGCATGTGTACCTTCTGTTACTAAAAACATTACTATTCCATCTTTTCTTTGAGCAATAGCAACTCTTGCTGCTCTTGAATATCCACCGGCACTATTTTTAAAATTAGGTCGATCACCATTTACCATTAAAAATGGTCCAAATTGAAGTCCATCACGCATTCCCATTTCTACTGCCTCTTCACCTGTTGCATTAACAAGTAATAGTTTATTATCTTTAGTAAATCCAATAATATTTTGTTTTTTATCAGTAGGAGACCATATAACTTCACCATCTTTTATGACATAACCAATAGGAATATCACTACCATAACCATGATCAACGAAACCACCACCATTAATACCAGCAACAGCACCTAATCTTTTTGTCATTTTGAGAACAGATTCTTTTCCACTACTATTTTTAGTATTAAATTTTTTACAAGTCAATATATGAACTTTAGATGGATCATATATAACAAGTAGATGTCCATCATATTTACCAACTTTAACCTTAATGTATTTATAATCATCATTACCAACATCCCTTGTTAACACTTCTTCATCATATGGATTATCATAACTTTCTCTTGGCTTAGTATCAATTACTACTTGATTAAGATCAATTTCTTCATCAATAGGTTCAAAACTATTCATAGCAATTACTTTACTAACATGCTCTTCACTATAAAAAATATAAGCAATATAATCATGTGTTTTAGTATTGATAGCTGTTGATATAATTGTATTCTGAAAATTTTCAAAAACTGGTGAATAAACAACAAAGAAACATATAGCTACTAAAATATCTAAAACAATAAAAGTTATCGTTAATTTTTTCATTACTTCACCTCAAAAATGCCATTATTATATTCAAGTTTATTAAATGTATCTTTACTTATAGCAATAGATACTCTCACATTTCGATTAGTAGTAGGTTTACTAATGCGTATTGGATTTTCATATACCAACATATTTTCTTTATCATTTGTTAGCATAAAATATCCATTAATACTACTATCAAACTTTATATCTAAAAGATTTGGAATAGCAACTTTACATTTAATGCTTTCACCTTTAATACTAGATAATTTTTCTTCATAGCTTCCAATATACCATATATCTTCGATAAGTAAATCTTTATATGATAAACTATCTAAATATGTTTCATTTAAATATTTTGCTAATGAATCATTACTTTTTATATCAAATACCAATTTGTTTTTATCAAAAGAAAATGTTTTTTCAAGCTCTTTTTCACTCATTAATTTAACACTTTCTTTACCTATTTCATATATATAGTATTTGTCATCACCTAATTTTACAATACTACCAATAGATGCCTTATTACTATTTCCAACAATATATGGATTATTCTTAGTACCATCACCATTAGTATAAGTAATAGTATTTTTAAGTCTTAAAACAGGTCTTATTTCATAAAAACTACTAACATCACTCAAACTTGCATTAGCACCATTTACATGCCATATTTTATCTGTACTATAATCACTTAACCAAAATATTTCATCATCATCTACTAAATAAGATTTTTTATTTTTTACACTATTTAAAAAACTAGTTAAATCAAGTAATCTAACATAACTATCATTATCTTTATTATCACAAGTAATTTTAGATAATTCATCTATTTTATCAGTACAAAAACTTGTTTTAACAAGCATATCCTTATCAATATTATCTAAAAAAGTACTATTTAAATAATTATATATATCTGATTTTTTAAATTCAACAACCTCATTATTCCAAGGTAATAAATTTATATAATCATCAAGAATTATGTCTATAGTATTATCAACATTTATACGAATAATTCTCCATAATAAATTATTATATTGTAAATAATTATTTTCAACCTTTCCTTTATATATATAATTTCCTGATGACGTAAATAGTCCTCCTTCATCTTCACCAGTTGAAAATTCTGATTTACCAACAATATCACTAGCAAGAAGAGTTGAACCATCAGAAGAATCAATTTTAGGATTATATATTCGATAATATTTAACAAATCTAGATCCATAATAAATGCAACAACCTATAATAAACAAGAAACTTACAAAACAAAAAATAAATTGAATAATTTTCCCTTTTTTAGCTTTTCTTACTACTTTTTTATTAACTTTTTTTTCACTTAATTTTTCTTTTTTAACTTCATTATTAACTTTCTTAGGAATTATTTCATCTCCAAATTCTAATACTTCTACATCTTCATTCATACTTACCTCTTTTATCTAACAATAATGATTATACCATACAACTAAAATTTTACAATAAAAAGTAACAATCTTGTTACTTTTTATTATTTAATAATAAAATCTAAATACTCTTGTTTTCATTAACAATATCAACAACAGCTGCTGTAAAATATCGATATTCTTCTATATCATCAATCTTTTTATTTTCTTCGATAGCTTTTTTTAATAGTTTACTTTTAAAATCATAATCACTTGATGTAATCCATTTAATTGAAAAAGCATCAAATATATTATCATAATTATTTTTTATCATATATTTTGCCTGTAATAATTCAAAATTTGTTTCTACCTCATCCATATTAATTATATCTCCTTTATATATATTATTTAATCTTTTAAACTATAACTTTCTGGGATAAACATAAAATCAGACAATTTCTTATCATTTACCTCACGTGGTCCTTCTAAAGCAATATAATGTACCAATCCATCTTCAGCTTCAAAATAATAGGTTATTAAATAACTATTTTGAGCAGGATAATACATATATATTTGGTATGCAGTATATTTTTTATCACGACCAATTAAAAGTGTTGATCCAGTAAGATTAGTTATTTCAGTAGATTTTTTTAAATCATTATAAATATTTGTTGCAAGATCTTTAGCTGAATAATTCTTTTCATAAGTTTCCATTGTAACAATATATAAATTACCATAAGCATATTGAAATATTGAAAAATTTCGTGGATCATAAAATCTATTCCAATTATTTGGAACACTAACATAACCATGCTTTACGTCACCAACTCTCTTAGTATTACTATTAATATTATTATTATAACTATTATTATTGTTGTAATTGTTATTGTTATTATTATAATTATTATAACTATTATTGTTGTTATTGTTATTAACTACTACTTTTTTTCCATTAATAGTACATGAACCAGTTGTATTTTTAGAAAACCATTCAGTAAATTCTTTAATATATGCATCAGTTCCTATTTTTTTAGCCAAATTTCTTTGTTCTTCCCACTCATAACCCATTCCATGAGTCATATAGCTTACTAATTTTTTATCACTATAAACGATAGTAATATCCCCATCACTATATTTACATACTAATACATCATACGTAAAATAAGCATAAACACCAATTAAAATTAAAAACAATAGTATTGTCGAAATAATAATTAAGACAATAACCCATGGTTTAGTTTTTCTTTTCGAAATATTGCTATTATAATTATTTGAATTAAATGGATTACTATTTACACTTTCTTGTTGACTATTATTCACATTAAATGAATTATCTACAATTATTGGGGCTCCACAATTTGAACAAAACTTATCTGTTTCAGATACAATATTACCACACTTTGAACACTTCATATACACCTCTTACTCTATAACAAGTTTATCAAATATTCTTTTAAATGTCCAACTAAAATATACAAAATAAAAAAATATTGAAAAATAACCATTTCAATATTTTTTATATTTTTTTGTCTTTATTGAGATTATAAAATCATAATAAAACAAATCATTAATCACAAGTAGCATAAATGATTTACTTTATTTTCAATAAACGACAAATCACCTCCTACATTAATTAATTATAAATTTAAATGTTTAAGGCCTCCTTCTTTTACGAATTGAGTTCTGAGTGTCAATAAACATTTTACAATTTTACCCATAACTAATCACTATTTAGCATTAAATCGATATTAGTATTATAAAATCAAATCGGACTCTACATTTTAAATATACTATGTAACTTTTTTAATGTCAATCATATGACATATTATTTTTGTGTATTTACACTTTTGTTTGACAAAATTTGATATTACTCATTAAATCCTTCTATATTATCAATAGGAAGAGATATACACATACCTTTAGCATCTTTCATAACACCATTTTTTTCTATTATACCTTCCATAATTTTATTTTTGTTT
>JAEEGL011651839.1_pt1 | contig 21109 bp, 16 predicted proteins | sample 9134231 | NCBI WGS metagenome assembly JAEEGL01 (sample SAMN16246548, study PRJNA631951) | gut metagenome | biome: gut microbiome; feature: rumen; material: fiber-attached | host: Bos | place: Iran: Karaj | collected 2018-10 | reverse complement strand
TTCCGTAATCCTACAGCCATTCGGAATCCGCTACGTTGCTTCGCAACTTGCTACTTCCTCATGTCTGTTAAGGTCTCAAGGTCAGCCGCTCCTTCAAGCGAGCTTGGGAGCATCTGACTTTGATCCCTCATATCAATCATAATAAGCCACCTTCGCGAGTTCTGACACTGTTGTTATACCCTGCTCGACGAGATCGGCGGCGCTGACCTTAAGGGTAGCCATGCCGAGCTTCTTGATCGCATAGTCCTTGATCTGGTCGGTGGTGGCTCCTCCGGTTATCATCGTTCTTACGTTCTTGGTAATCGGAAGGATCTCGTGTATGGAGATACGTCCCTTATATCCTGTATTGTTGCACTGGCGGCAGCCCCTTGCATGCTTCACTCTCGGAAGCATCTTACCTACATACTGGGCTTCCTGTGAATTCATGGGACCCCATTCACTGCAGAACGGACATACCTTACGGACGAGTCGCTGGGCAATGATGCCTACGAGCGAACTGGCAACAAGATACGGCTCAACGCCCATATCCTCAAGACGAAGCACTGAAGAAGCAGCGTCGTTAGTATGCAGTGTAGAAAGAACCAGGTGACCTGTGATAGCGGCACGGACAGATATTGATGCAGTCTCGGCATCACGGGTCTCTCCTACCATTATTATATCCGGATCCTGCCTGAGCAGGGCACGAAGTCCTATCTCGAAGGTGAGGCCGGCCTGATTATTAACCTGCATCTGATTAAGCTTGGGCAGGTTCTTCTCAACAGGATCTTCAATAGTAGATATATTAACACTCTTCTTACTTAGCTCTTCAAGCATCATATACAGAGTCGTAGATTTACCGGAACCTGTGGGACCCGTAAGATAAATGATACCGTTGGGACTGGTCAGCATCTTCTTAACTATAGCATAATTCCTGTCTGTCATTCCGAAGGTTCCCGAATGATCTATGGTCGTTGCATTGGCCAGAAGACGAAGAACCGCCTTCTCACCAAACACTGTAGGGATAACGGATACACGGACATTGACATTAACACCTTCAAGAGATATCCTGAAATGTCCGTCCTGAGGGATACGACGCTCGGCTATATCAAGGTCTCCCAATATCTTGATACGGGCGATCAGCGGATTATGTATATTCTTCTGAAGCGTCATGAAGTCCGCAATAACACCGTCCATTCTCATTCTTACGGAGGTAAAGGTCTCGAACGGTTCGATATGGATATCAGATGCGTTGGAATTATACGCACGTATAAGTATGGAATTAAAGAGGTTGATAATGGGTGTCTCATCATCTCCGTCTTCAATATTTACCTCTACAACCTCATATCCTGAACTGGTGCTGGCTGCGGCTGCCTTGCTGGCCGCCTTCCTTGCCGATACCTCGGAATAATAATACTGGATGGCGTTTTCTATGGCTGCTTTCTCGCAGAGGAGTATTCTTAATTCCTCTCCGACTACCTGATGGATATCTTCTATTCCGTAGAAGTTAAGGGGATCGTTAACTACCAGACTGTAGCTTCCTCCGTCACTCCTTGCACCCATCATACAGTATTTCTCGGCAAGAGCCTTGGGAATACGCTCCACCGCCTCGATATCCACGTTCAGATCCTGTATGCTTACCACCTCATAATTAAGACGGCGTCCGAGCGCTTCAAGCATCTGATGCTCTGTTATAAAGTTAAGTGCAATAAGGGCGCCACCCATTCTGACACCCTTATGCTCCTTCTGGTATTCTATTGCCTTTCCGATCTGTTCCTCGTTAACGTAGCCGAATTCCTGCAGCACGTCACCGATTCGGATATTCTGGTTTTTGCGAATTTCCATAATGTCCCCTTATCATTCCTTATACATAAACAACGAAACCGAGAACTCCACTCTGTTCTGATTATTTACTTCATATTCTCCGGTCTCATTCATAAATACATTGTCTGAACTTGACCATGAGTATGAGTTAAGCAGCATCTTATCCTTCTGTACAGAAAGATCGTCTATGAGCCGCTGAAGATCCTCTGCCCTGCCGCCTACCTGCATGTTAACCGTAGCTTTATATATTCCTGTCTGCGGTTTCTCATCCTCCCATTCAGGTTCTGCATACTGATCTTCGGCGTAATTGTCCACCGACTGGGCATCATAGGTGTCAAGCTCCTCCGGCGTTCCCTCTTCCTCTTCTTCTTCGATACCAAGTGCCTTCTTTGAGTACTGATAAGGCTCTGACTGGAGTTCCTCTTCATCTATGCTTATCCTGAGGAAATAAGAATACAGATTATAATCAAGTACCATTGTGGTAAACATCTTATCCAGTTCATCAGATGTCATGATCGGATAGAAGCTCTGCCTTGCCGTAACTATGCTCTCTTCAAGCTCGGCATTATCCTTCTCATAAATCGGAAGCTGCATAACCTTCATCTCATTCTGAGCCTTGAGGTCCTCGGCCTCCACTATCGCTTCATCGGTCTCTTTGATCGTCTTATATATAGGGCGAAGGCCCCAGTATCCAATACCTACCACGATAACGAAGAGGCTTAGGAATATGAGTAATTTTTTATCTCTTTCTGTTAATGTTGTCTGCATGTTATATCCTTATAAATCCCCTTATCATTATTTACGGGATAATCCGGTTCTAAATTTGTTCACTATATTATTCTGCTTCTTCGTTCAGCATTACATCAGTTTCCTGCTCATCCTCTTCAAATTGGATAACATCCTGATCAACGGTATCGTCCGTATCATCCGGCATATCAGTGACCTCTTCGGAGTTGTCATCAGATGAACCCTCTGAGCTGTCTGAACTGCTCTTTCCCATCCTGCTGCGGGATTCCTCGAGCAGCTTCTTAACGTCTCCGCGGCCTACGGATTCGGCAAGGGTCGTAGTGATATTTATCTTCCATTTCTCAATATCATCCTCATAATCATAACCGGTATAATTCACCTCATTAAATGTAGGATCATCCATAAGGCGCCGTATGAACTTGTTTATCTGCTCTACCTCTGATGCCTTGGCTGTTATGGACAGCGTGCCGCTCTGGGCATCAAATGCTCCGAATTCGATGTCGGCATAGCCTGCCGCACAGGTTCTGAATACCTGCATCACATCAGAATTACCGCAAGGGTATGTAAGTATATCCTCATCTATTTCCATTATCGCATTATACTGTGCCACAAGGAACTCTGTTCTTTCCTGCAGCGCATCAAATACAGATGCGCTCATCATAACATCCGGACGCTCATTGTATTCGTTAAGCGCTTCCAGCTGTTTTACCTTGCCCCGCTTTACTATTGTCATCGCCACAAAAACTATTGACATGATAATGAAAACAATAAATGCAGGTATGAACAGCTTAAGAGTAGCATTAAGACCCGAGGTATCGCTCTCCTTCTTATGGCGCAGGACCTTAATAAGGAAATCCTGAGTCCTGTATGCACCGTAAAGACCGCTTACAGTATGCAGGTATTTCTGCAGCTCGGGATCGGTGGCTGCCGCCCCTGTCGGGGTGTACAGTCTTACAGGTGCTGATGTTCCCATTGTTTCGATCGCTTCTGCGTACATCGGCAGATCATTCGGGTCTACACCGGCTATCTCTATACCCTGAAGTTCTGCTCCCGACTGGCTGGATTTCATGAACTGGACCAGCTGACTTACAGATCTGGCCACATCACCCGCATATTCGGGCGTACCCTGTTCAAAGAAACACCTTACCGTGTTACCGTAGTTAAACGAGCCGTTTACCCACAGGATCGTTGTAAGCGTCATGGCATCGGCAACCAGCAGAACAAAAGTATTAAATCTCTTCGCCGATGTTGCCTCACACAGGGTAATCAGGTTACTTCCGTCTGAATATACAGCTGACAGCTTAAGTCCCGCCTGTGTAAATATGGATGCACAGTCACTTACATATTCCCGGTCAACACCTTCCACATAATACTTGTTAAGCCTGCCCTTGGCTGCAGCCTTCTCCTTTTTCTCCTCGGCCTGCTTTTCTTTCTTTGCCGCAGCGGCCTTTGCCTTGCTTCTGGCATCGTGTCTCTTCTTTATATCCTTTTTAAGCTTATCCTTAACTTTCGATTTATCCGGCTTTTCGGCGGGTTTTTCGACAGGCTGGGCCTTTGGTTCAGCCTTACCGATAGGGATATATGAGAATATCTGCTCGACCTCTTCCCTTCCCACCTCGGCGAATTCACGGCCTATGTACTCATATGTTGTTTTCTCATTAAACGCAGGCAGTTCCAGAGTACGTCCAACGAACTTGGTAGAATTGATGACAAGGATTATATCCCTTGTGGGAAGCTTGGCCTCACGCCATGCATCCTGAAGAAATTCAACAAAGGCGTCCTCATCCATGACAACGCCGTTAATTACGCTGCCTTCGGGCGCCTCAAGGGTCAGATAACGCTTGATCGTCGCTAATCCCTTACCTGACTTCGTTCCTTCAATTATCTGTATCTGCTGATTGGCCAGATAGACTACTACACTCATTTTTGTCCTCTTACAGTAATTATTTACATTTTTACTGTCCAGCTATTGCATTATATGAACCGTAGATCGGCTGGATAACGGAGATCATTATGAAGCCGACCACAGTAGCCATTACCACTATCATTACGGGTTCAAGATATGACACCATTCGGTTAAGAGCCATCTCCGAATCATACTCCATCTGATTGGCTACCGAGAACAGCATCTTATCGAGTGCACCGGTTTCCTCACCTACCATTATAGTCGAAACCAGCTTCTTAGTGAACCCATCCACCTTATTTATTGAATCTGAAAGCTTCTCACCTGCTCTTATGTCAAGGATTACCTGCTCGAACTGCTTCTCTATGTAAGCATTTCCGATCGTATTCTTAGCTATGACCATACAGTTGGAGATGGAAATACCTGCCGAATAAAGGCTCGACAGTGTACGGGCAAATCTCGCTGTATATATAACCTTACGAAGATAACCTATCTTAGGGAGACGAAGCTCCATCTTATCACGCCATACCCTGATGCTCGGGATCGAGAAGGCGAACTTGAAGAAAATATATACCATGATACCGACAAGTATCAGTATATACCATCTGGTCTTAACGAAATTACTTATGGAAAGAAGCACTCTGGTGCTTATGGGAAGTGACGGCATGGTTGCGAAGAGATTCTCGAACTGTGGGATAACATATCCCATGATGACCGCAACGACCACCACTATAAGAACGCTAAGGAGCTTGGGATAGGTCATCGAGCTCTTGACCTTCTGGTTCATCCTGTGATCCTTATCATAATATGTAGCCATCTGAAGAGCTATTCCGTCTATATCACCTGTCTCTTCAGCTGATTTGATCATATTTATAAGAAGAGGCGGGAAGGCTCCTCCCTGCGCTTCCATTGCATCGGAAAGAGCGGTTCCTGTAAGAACCATCTTAAGAATATTGGCATATAATGCACGTATCTTGGGCTTGTAGGACTCATCCTCAGACATGATACGAAGTGATCTGACCATAGATACACCGGCACCGATAAGCTCTCCTAAATTACGGCAGAACTCGGACAAGGTATCACTCTTAAGCCTCTTGGTATTAACCTCCTTAACCTCCTCCTTCGCAGAGATAAGGAACTTGTTATCGCCCTTCAGCTTATTATGCAGGTCGCGTTCATCAACCGCCTGCATCTTACCTGTTACGGTCTTGCCGTTTTCATCCTTAGCTACATACTTAAACGCCGCCATCCGGTCTACCCCTGTCTTGTTCTTATTTCAGGATACATATCTTAATATATCCTGTAACGCAGATTACAAGACGCTTAAACGCCCTCCTTGTCGTAATCATGCGCATAATAATATAGATTCCCCGTTTACGTTATCGGCATATACCGGATTATTCTGAACCCCCCTGTCAAAAAAAGATGCTGCATACTGTTGCATTTCTGTAACAGCACGCAGCATCTTTAACAGACACCTTTTAAATCTCAATTCTTCCCGAGCATATAAGTCTTCCGGATCTCCTGTCGTACAGCAGTATGTTATCTCCGTCGACATCCACCCTCTTTACCGAACCAAGCCTGAATGCCACTCCGCCGAACACGACGCTGGTCAGCAGATAATTACCTGCCTTCAGCTTAAGCGTTGATTCCATACCCGTAGGCATCGCGCCGTATATCGAGGTTTCTATTGCCCCCTTATCATCAAGCTTAATGAACTCAGGTCTTATACCAATGATAAAATCAGCGTCGGTATATCTGTGCCCGTTATCCTCCTGCTCATCAGCTTCGATCTTCTGGATATTCGGCTGAAATACCTCATCCTTATTACTTTTTTCGGTCAACCCTACAGCCGAGAGTCTCTCCCGTTCTGCCTTAACTACTTCTTCCGTATCCCTATCTCTCTGTTCCTGCCACTTCACAAGTTCAAAGCTCTCATTCGGGATAAATCTTACTTTCTTATCTCCAAGCATAGTAAGGCTGATGGTGCCGTCCCCGGCCTGAGCTCCCTTTGCTTCAACAAAGTTCATCGAAGGGTTTCCGACAAAGTCGGCAACAAACAGATTCGCAGGCCTGTTATACACGGTAAGGGGCTCGGCATACTGCTGCAATACTCCGTTGTTTATAAGACAGATACGGGTAGCAAGAGTCATGGCTTCCATCTGATCGTGCGTTACATACACGAAGGTGCTGCCGGTCTCAACATGCAGACGCTGCAGCTCATAACGCATCTCAAGACGCAGCTTGGCATCAAGGTTGGAAAGAGGCTCATCCATAAACAGAACCTGCGGCTCGGGAGCCAGAGTCCTTGCTATGGCAACCCTCTGCTGCTGACCGCCCGACAGCTCTGCCGGATATCTGTCAAGAAAACGCTCTATCCTTACCTTTTTCGCACAGACATGAACCCTGTCATCTATCTCCTGCTTTGTCATCTTTCTCTCTCTGCCGGTAGGCTTTCCATCTGCATCAAGCACATCAAGACGCTGATTCTCAAGTCCGAAAGCTATATTCTGGTATACCGTCATATTGGGCCAGAGAGCATAGTTCTGAAACAGAAAGCCTACTCGCCTCTTGTTGGGCGGAACATTGATTCCGGCCTCTGAATCAAAGACTATCCTGTCTCCGATTCTGATCTGACCTGCTGTCGGTGTTTCAAGACCGGCGATCATCCTAAGAAGAGTGGTCTTACCACAGCCTGAAGGTCCAAGCAGGGTAATAAAGGAATTGTCGGGTATATCAAGACTTATATTGTCAACGCCGAAGAACTTTCCCCAGCGCTTGGTTACATTTGTTAATTTAATCTCAGGCATTTTTCTATCCTCCATAATACATTATTCGTGCCTATTTATCATTTACCTCCGATACCGCTGTCAAGACTGGCTCCGGTAAGCTTGTTTACCAGTGTGTTAAAAGCAAGTATCGTAATTATCAGTATAAGATTTATTCCGCTTGAAAAAGCATACAGTCCCATCTCATCAAAGTAATCCAGAGTGGTCGAGAGTATGAAGCCCTGGGTACACAGAAGCAGGAACAGTGACAGCTCTCTTAAGCAGGTCATAAACGGAAGCAGATATCCGCTTATAATGGAAGATTTCTGGATCGGTATTATTATCCTTGTCATTCGCTTTATCCACGAGGCATTCATAATAACGGCTGCCTCCTCCAGCTCGCCGGAAAGCTGCAGCATCGAGTTTAGCGAATTCCTCGAAGCAAAGGGAATATACTTTACCACTCCGGCTATTATCAAAAGTGTATATGTATTAAACAGGTTCACATGCTCATTCGAAAACAATATGAAGAAGGCTGCACCTACCGCAAGCGAAGGCATCAGATAAGGAAGAAATGCAACATTGTTAACATAGTTGGCCCACTTGCTCCTTCTTTTCTTGGATACCGCATAGCCGATAAGGGTTCCTATCGTGCCTGCTATCAGAGCACAGACAACCGCAAGCATCAGGGTTCCGCCAAAGGCGTGCCAGATCGTTGAATTATAAAGAATACCCTTCTGGCCGTACATTCCGTTCTCGGCAACATTGTCACTGGTCAACCACCATTTCGTGGTAAGGTTATTCATATCTCCCGTATAGAGGAAGCTGTAATCTCCCGAGTTAGGAAGAAAGGTTTCCAGCGCAAACAGAAGGATCGGCCATATACTCGTAAAGAAGGTAACGACTATAAATATGATTCCTACCACGTGCTTTCCTGCTTTTCCTATATTTATCCTGGTGAGCTGTCCCGACTTACCCGTTACCGTTGTATAATTCTTACGGCTCTTAAGGCTTCTCTGGTTAAGCGAAAGAATGATAACGCCAAAGATCATCATTATTATCGCTATGATCGAGGCCTCTCCGGTATATGAAGAGTTCATCGAAATATACTTGGTAGAAAGTGTTGTCAGATTCAGATAATGAGGTACCGGATAGCTTCCCACTGCATTTCCGAATACAAGAAGTATTGTTGATAATATGGCCGGTCTTACCATCGGAAGCGTAACCCTGCCCATTATCTTCCACTTGGGCGTATCAAGTATCGTCGCAGCCTCTTCAAGATTGGCATCCATGTTTTTAAAGATTCCGCCAATCAGGATGTAGGCAAAGGGTGCGTAGTGCAGTCCCAGAACCATTGCACTGGGGAAGAGTCCCAGGCACCACCAGTGCGGCATATTAATATGAAACAGTGAAGCCAGAAGTCCGTCCGAGGTTCCTGTTATCTTATTACTGTAAAACATATGCTGCCATACAACCGCCAGTGTCCACTGAGGCATTATATAAGGAAAAATGAAGATCGAGCTTAAGTACTTCTTGTATTTCATATTCGTCCTTGTAACAAGGAAGGCGAAAAGTCCGCCGAAAAGAATTGAAATGGTACAGGTGAATACCGCAAGAAGCACTGTATTTAACAGCGGCGTCCACAGATTGGTGCGGGCAAGCCTGCTTGTAAACAGGTCGATATAATTAACTACCGTATATCCTTCCGTCCTGCCCGTAAGGTGCTGGTCTATGGTTCCGACGTGTATCTTGAAGGTATCCTGTACAATAGCCACTATAGGAGCCACTGTACTTAAGGTAAGCACTACACCGAACAGAAGAAGGATCAAATTTTGCGGTTGTGAAAACCAGGTCTTTAGTTTATTCTTGAAAACGTTCATCTTACACCTCTTTATCAGGGATGCCGCCTTGCGGCGGCATCCTGTCAACTAAGATTTATTTATTCGCCGGGTGCATAGTGATCAAGCACGTCTATCCAGCTGCCTACTATAAACGATACCTCCGAGCAGTAAGCGGGATCCTCAAGCACGAGCTCTCCTTCACCCTCTGCAGTCCACCAGTCATAACCGCGGTCATTCTTTGCAGGGAAATCGGTTCCGCCGCCTTCGCTGTGATGATAGGTTGCCTCTATTGCCTCAGCTACCTTGGGATTGGATGAGTAGCCTCCCATATCCTTACCCCAGGCATCGAAGCCCTCTTCCGTACAGGTCATATAAGCTATGAAAGCGCAGGCTGTCCAGGGAAGGGGTGAATTCTTCGTAACGAAGAGGTAATGGCAATAACCGTATCCGCCGATTCCGGTATAATCATCCTGATATGCAGCAACATCTACATTCTTAACTGATACAGAAGCCGACTCCTCAACCGAACGGAGCTTAGAGTAGACCAGAAGTCCCGACTGATCGGTTGCCGAAGCATCCACAAGTGTGTTACAGATAGGACCGTCGTCCGTCTGCTCATTGTAGTTATTTACGAACAGCTTAATCCAGGCAAGAGCATAGGCGCCGTTGGCTCCGAGTCCGAGATCCTGTGCATCAGACTGCATTGCCTGAATGGTGGGCTCAAAATATGCCTTCTTGTCTGCATCCAGCTTATCGTACGCATCCTTAAGCCAGCCTGCATACTTGTCCTGGGTAAGCATCATAAGGAAGTTCTTGCCTACGATCTCTGAGTCAACACCCATAAATAAAGGATGTGAGCCTTCGTATACGAAATCCCAGCAGTTATTGTAGGTCTGGTCACCAGTATTGTTGAACATAAATACCTTGTTGAGTGTCTGAAGAGGAAGGAAATCCGTATATGCATCCGCAGTAGTTCCGTTGGCCTCTGCCCATTCCTTCGGTATGAAGGTCTTAAGAACTCCGGTATCCACCATCTTGGTCTGGATCTGGTTACCGTCCTGTATAAGCGTCATTGCGAATGTTCCTGTGGATTTAAGTGAATCAGATGTGAGCTGCTCAAAAATCTTATTATTCTTGGGCTGCTGCCATTCGAACTCCATATTATATGAAGGATCAATGGTTTTTAAATAATCAATAAAAACAGGAAGTGCTGATTTTCCGCGGCTTGAATTACCTACGCCGTAGAAGGTCTTGCCGTTTGACTCCTCTATAGCCTTCTTAGCCAACTCTTCCATGCTCATGGTCTCGGCTTCAGCTATCAGGGCATCGATCCCTGTAAGCGCCTCTGCGGGAGCTGCCGTGTCTGCACTGCCACTGTCTTCTACAGCTGCCGCTGCACTTTCTCCGGACTCTGCCCCGTCTTCCGCCGGTGCTGTTGTTGCTGCCGCTCCGCCTGCTGCCGGTGTTGCTGCCGCCGTGCCACAACCTGCAAGGGAAGCAATGATCATTGTAGTTGCAAGTAAAATAGATACCAGTTTCTTCTTCATCAGTTTTGTCCTCCTATAAAAACTGTTTTGCTTGATAAATACATCATAGCGGCGCAGACTTTATCTTTGAATGAGACAAAACTGATATTATTTGTAAAAAAACGACTACTTATTAAGACTCATAAGACCGTTTATCTGATAGTCCGAGGGTGAAATACCCGTAAGCTTCTTAAAGGTATTGGAGAAATATGCTATGTCCGTATATCCAACCCTGTCGGCCACCTCATATACCTTGACCTGCATATCCTTAAGCTGATCCATAGCCTTGCGCATACGGTATCGTGTGAGGTAATTGTTTATGCTTAAGCCCGTCTCCGACTTAAAAAGCCGGGACAGATGCCCCTCGCTTAAGCCTATGCTGTCCGCAACTTTTCCCACGGAAAACTGCCTGTCGGAATAATTGGCTTCTATATACTGAAGAGCCATTGTTATGTACCTGCTCCCGATACCGCCCTCAAGCTTAATGGGAACAAGCTTCTCCTCCAGCTCATTTAATTCAGCCGGCATATTCGGGTGGAGATGGAGCAGTCTCTGCACCGAGGCCTCCAGCTCGCCGTCATCAAAGGGCTTTAACAGATAATCGCTGACTCCCAGCTTGACCGCCTGCTGTGCATAGGTAAATTCATCATGAGCCGTAAGAAAGATGATCTTTACCTCCGGATACCTCTTAAGGATCTCTTCTGCAAGCTTAAGTCCATCCATTCTCGGCATCCTTATATCCGATATTATAAGCTGCGGTCTTGTCTGCTCCGCTATAACAAGGGCATCCTCTCCGTTGGAGGCTTCACCCACCACCTCACAGCCTATAAGAGCCCAGTCCGTACTCCGTATTATGCCCATTCGCTCGTATTTTTCATCGTCCACTACCATTACACGTATCATGCTCTGCTCCTTTAATCAGTACTTATGATTTCATATGACAGGGGAAGCCTTATCGTCATCCTGGTACCTGTTATCCTGTCATCCTCCGTAAGCCTCTCTGCCCTTATCCCGTATTCATTCCCATAATAAATCTTAAGTATCGTTCCGACATGGCTAAGACCCAGATGACCTGACAGCTGCTCTGTATCATTATCGTTAAGTATACGGATCATTTCATCGGAGATTCCCTTGCCATTATCCGAAACCGTTATGATAAGAACATCGCTCTCCGTCTCCGCCTTAATCTCTATATGGCCGTCCTCCCTGTCCTCAAAACCGTGAATGATCGCATTTTCCACTATCGGCTGAAGCAGGAGCTTGGGAATTATACATTTCTTAAGCTCATCATCAACCTCTGTCTTAATATCGAAGCTGTCATCAAACCTTATCCTCTGGATATCACAGTAGCTCTCGACCATCTTAAGCTCCTTCTCAAGAGTTACAAACTGCGGATCGGAGATACTTCCTCTTAATATCCTGGCAAGACCGGCCGAAAGAGTGGCAATCTCCGGGACCTGATTGGCCTTTGCCACCCATTTGATGGTATCCAGGGTATTATAAAGAAAATGCGGATTTAGCTGTGCCTGCATCATTGCTATCCTTATTTCGTTGAGTCTGTGCTCAGCCTCAACCTGCTCTCTTAGCATTTCCTTAACCTGTACCGTCGTCTTATTAAAGCCGGATGCCAGTTGGCTGAATTCATCCTCCCTGTTAAGCTCCACCTGTACATCAAGATCTCCGTTCCTGAACTGCGTCATTCCCCGGGTGATCACACTGAGAGGCTTTGAGATCGATCTGCTAAGTGCCGAAGCCACGATAAAACACAGTATAGCGCTTATGACAGCCAGCAGACAGCTTATCCTGTATGCCGTAACCGCAGCAGATGAATCAAGGACAGGAGGAGTTATATATATAAGAAACATTCCTGTTTCCGGAAGCTCTGAAAAATAAATATTATCCGAGGCTCCCTCATCATAAGCCGCACCCTTCATAAGATTGGAACGTACAAGGGCAAGATTCCCTCCGTCCTCACCGCTTCCCAGCATGCAGAATGGCCTTAACATACTGTTTGCAAGGATAAGTCCCTCCCTGCTTCCAAGTGCTTCCCTCAGCATATTTCCGAGATTTTCCCTGCTTATCTCTATAATGATGCACACAGGTCTTTCTCCGTAGGACAGCTGCCTTGCCACAAGAAGGGATGAACCCTTTTCCGTTGCCTCATTGTAATCAAGGGAATAAACCGTTCTGCCCTCATTATCAGCCGCCTCCCGTAATACAGAATAGTATTTCGGAAGCTCGTAGGCAACCTCCTCGCCGCTTGAGGTAAAACGTCTCTGTGTCCCTACATAGATATCAACCGTTCCGAACCTTCGTACCTCCTCAGTTTCCTGATAGAGCTCATTGTATATCTCTCTTTCCCTCGCCTTATTACGTGTTTCCACCGCTCTTATAAAAGAATCATTCTCCGACAGCTTATTAACCGCAGCCTCGGCTGTATTAAGCATATTCCTGATACTCTCCATAATAAGAGCCTGCTGCTTAAGATCTCTCTCCATATATTCCAGACGTATTCTGGCCTGAAAGCCCTGTATGGTAAGGATGCCTCCCGCAATGACAAGAGTTAGTGTAACCGAAAACAGAGCTATGAACAGCCAGCGCTGAAATGATTGCTTAAACCATCTTATCATTCAGTCTCCTCCCCTGTTTCTGCCTTCTGTCTCCAGATATCAAGTATCTCCTTCTCTTCGGCTGCCGCACGCCTTATGTCAAGCTTGATCTCGCTGAAATCCTCAAGCTTTTCATCCTTTTCCATATCCGTGCGTACGCTTCTTCGCCTAAACTGCTCCATGCAATAGCTCTGCGTATCCCTTCCTGTTACGAAATCAATAAAAAGCCCTGCATTATAGGTATGCGGAGCTCCCTTTACGATAGCGCAGCCATCCGGAACTGAGCTTGTACCCTCCTTCGGATAGCATATGGATATATCATTGTCTGTACGCATATAACGAAGAGCTGTCTCCTCAAGTGTGATACCGGTAAGATATACTCCGTCTGCAACGCCAGGGATCACTTCCCCCGAACCGCCGAGCAACTTGCCGTCAAGCTGTGTAAGAAAACCTGAAATCAGCTCCTCCCTGTCCTTACCTGTGAGCTGCAGAAGGGTGGCCAGCACAGTGTAGCCGGTACCTGAATTAAGCGGATCGGCGAATGCAATCTGTCCCTTAAACCTCTCATTATTCAGTATATCCTCCCAACCCTTCGGAGCCTCATCCTCTGAAAGGAGCTTATTGTTATACACAAAAACGATGGGCAGCTCCGTAAATGGTGTGAAGATCCCCTCAGGCGAGGTGAAGCGTGGGTCTATATTGTCATTCTCACGTGTTGTATACGGAAGGAACAGCTCCTTCTTGGCTTCATAACTCTCTATACCGCCGCCGAACATTACATCGCAGACACCGGTTTCGGAAGCCTTCTCTATCTCCTCAAGAAGCTGCGTTGTGCCACCGGTATGCACGTCTACCCATATACCTGTACGCTCCTCAAACTCCCGTACTATAGGCAGATATACTCCTTCTTTATGCGATGTGTATAATATAAGCTGTCTGTCCCCGGGGACCCTGTATCTGTCCGAAGTGTCCCTCACTTCTTTTAAGCGTGCCGAATCTTCACAGCCGCACAGGAACATAATGATATAGATTATCGGGATTATAATTTTTGCGCTTTTCAGCTTCATTTTACGATGTTTTGTATGCAGCATTGTCGTCTTTCAGTGTATACCCGTTCCTTCATCCTCTATTCGGCGAACACTGTACTCTCCATATCCGTTTTTTGTAAAACTTTACTCATAGTCATTGTACCATGCCAACAGCACCAATACAGCAAATTATTCGAAACATTTAATCTCTCCGGCTATCAAAGCATTTAAAGAGAATTTGAAATGTTTTAAATAAGAAAAACGAGTCAGGATATCATATTCCTGACTCATTCATTGGTAGCTGACTTCACTTTTGGTGCCTTGATGTAGTATTCAGAGGTAAATTCACCGTATTTAGGACTTGTCAATATGAGCTGCATATAAACAACATTGGGCCCATAATTCTCTACACCTCCCAATTGTTCTGCCATGGCAAATCATCTTTACTTTATTACAATTCCAAGTCTACGCATCATCTCGTAGATATTAATTGTCTCTACTTTAAATTTACCTGCTACATCTGGAATCTTCGCGGCCTTCTGTGGTTGCTTTATTGATAAATTATTGGTTCCAACTTCCTCTGTAACAAGAGTATATCCATTTGTTGCGGCTGAGGCTATGAGCCATGGGTCAGCAACATTTCTTTGAGCCCATGTATTCAATGCTGATTCTTTATAGAAACCACTGGTTGCTATGAACTGAATAATCTCCTGATATTTACCTATAGTACTTTCATTAACATGTGGTATAACTTCAAGGCTATCTACCTCCGACATCCAACGAGATAAATCATCTTCTCCCTTGTCAATTTCAGCCTCAACCATATCTAATACAACAATTCTTCCAGACTTAATGAATTCGATAATTGCATTCCAATAAGCTGGCACTAAATCAAATGCATAATAAAATCTATATGGTGCCATAAACGAAGAAGAATCAACAAGAAATATTTCTTCCGTTGTCATCCGACACCTCCTAATTTACCTGCAATTTCTGAAAAAGTCTTTCTGCTGGTATTTGTTAATCTATAAGCCTCTGTATATGACGTTCTTCCAGATTGAATACTACAACACAACGCCTTTACAAAGGATAAGTCTAATCTGGCACCCATAGTATTATAGTAGTTTCCACCACCGGATTCTTTGCTCTCTTTCATAATCCGATATGCTTCAATAGCTTCCTCTACTATCTCATCATATACAACCTGCTCAATCTTCTTATTATCCAAAGCTTTACGGGCAATCACGGCAATACCGCATTTAAACAGTTTCGCTACTTCATTTATTTTTTGTTTTGAATCTATGGTAATATTATTATTCCATGCTTCTAAAAATACATCCTTCGGAACCATAAGCTCACTTGCAATAGCATTGCAAAGAACTTCTATACCTTTGACATTTCTGCTATTTCTTCTGTCATTATATAAATCATTCTCACCAAGCCATATATGAGCCACCTCATGGAACAAAGAAAAAAGCTTAGCACCTTCAGAATCAGCACTGTTGATAAATATCAACGGGGCCCATTCATCAACCATAGCAAAAGCTCTAAATTCATCAATACTTAGCGCTCTATGAGTATTTTTTCCAACTATTCCACTAAGCATAACTATTACACCGCTATATTCCAGCAGTCCTCTTATATAGTTGAATGCCTCCCCTATAGTTTTTATATTTTTATGCCAATCCAAAGGAAGCCCTAAATCATCTCTTATCTGATTTGCAATCATTTTTGTATCTGTCTTTCCTCTAAGACTACCAACTATTGCTAATGTATCAAAATCAAAATCTTGTCTGTATTCTTTCATCCAATCCTGAATACTTTCCATTTCATGAATGGTATCAATAAGATTACGGCTTGGATTAGCTAATTCAGAACTATCAATAGTTCTGTATTCAAGCAATTTAATTTCTTCTACAGGTGGAGCCTGTAAGAAGAAATAACCCAATGGGATATTTGCCTTTCTACTAAAATCTTCAATCTGATTAAAGGTAGGAGTCTTGCTACCATCTAACCAACGCATAATATTATCCATAAGTTTTGTTCCAAGTTGTTCTTCTTTAGTTTGGCTCAAAGCCCAATTAATAATCGCCGGCTGAATATTTACGTTAACAGTTGGCATCTCGTCCTCCTCCTTTCAATAATAATCACTTTTGTAGTACCAAAGCCAAATTCTTTTTAAATTTATTGTACAATGCTCTCCTATTATATTCTCTTTTATTCTTCCATCAAAATCTTTCGCTCCTATTATAACAGAATAATGTTTTATTGTATACTTACGCTATGCAGTCTGCAAACGCATGTTTGTACGCTTAGCGTATATAATACATCAAACATATATTCGTGTCAATAGTATTCGAAGTTGTTATATATAAGAAGAATGAGTCAGGATATCATATTCCTGACTCATTCCTCATCAGTGGTTGCTCTGAATGCCCGCATATAATATTCGGAGGAATAATCGCCATATTTTCTGCTCGTAAGAGTCATACTCATATGTATTACTTTTGAATCATACTCCGGATTCTCATCCTCTGCCTTTTTAAAATCTATTGCATTAACCGAGTAACCCATATATGCATTTTTGTCAAACTTCCAATCATGTGCTTCGTAAAGTAGTTCCCCTTCTTCTCCCGGGATTTCCCCATATTTAAATACTATGTACTCATCAGCATCCGGATCAGCTTCTGAATCAGCTTCTGCACATATATCCAGCTGTACTCCGTTACGGTCTTTTATCGATATAGCATTACCCGAAACACTCACTATCTCTGTCGAAGCCTCTATCTCCGACTGTATTCTGGTTGCGATCATATCACTGACCTGCATCCCCAGCGCAGCTCCCTGTGTTTCATGATACAGTGTTATCGTATAGCTTATCATACGTGTAACTGCTACAAGAAAAATACCAAGAAGCACAAAGGTTGTTATCATCTCAACAAGAGTGAACCCCTTGTCATCAAGTTTATTTCTGTTTAATTGAATTGTTGTAGCATTATTCTCCAACACCATCATTCCCTGTTATTATTTTTCATTTAAAGCAACTGTATTCTCTATGTTAAAAACCATCTGTATTAAGGAGTACTATTGGAACTGACTGACGAAAATACCAAAAAATTCATATTATCGCTTTCACTTGATACCGGAACACTTTTCTGCGATACGCCCACTGCAAAGTACGTATCTTCTAAAAAATTTTTTTTATATTTACCATTATCTTCAGGTATTATACGATATACCTTTATATCCGTTTTATCAGGTTCGCCTGCAAAATCCTTCTTATATATTTCCTGCGAAACAGTCTCCTGAGAGCGTCTTAAATCCGATGCATTCATATACATTTTTTTTGAAAACGCAATTATGCCGCTTAGCATTCCCATTATGACTATAAGAACCATGAATGCCATAAGCACCTCAGTCATTGTCATTCCTCTGTTATCCTTAAGTAAATTTATGTGCATACATGATCTCCCAAATAAACTTATTGGTATTTTACGAATATATTCTCTTAAAAATTTCATCTTGTTTGTTATAGTTGCAATGTACAAGTATCTTTTATCGTATAAGATTCTCTGTCATCAAGTATATATCCTTTAGTTGTCCCGTCATCATCAATCATTATATAATTATCCCCACTCTTAACATACGGAACGCCCTTAATGCATTTTATTACAATATCAAGATCGATCTTCGATGGCACAACTGTCAATGTCTTATCGTATTGAATCAGCAGATAAATACAATAATTCCCCATTTCATCCGGATCATAAACTATAAGCTCAATGTCTTCCTTATTACCACCATCGATTGCGTTGTTTATCTCTTTAGCTAAATACTTCGTCATTGAAGAACGTTCTTCACCGGTATATTCCAAATCTTCATGCAGAGCTTCAGCAAAGGTTTCCGCTGCCAATTTAAGCTGCATGTTTGAATTGTTTGCTGATACCTGTGCATAGAGACTATAGCTTATCATCAGCAGCATAAGGCAGAACACCATGGCAACAGTACCTGCCATAAGAGCATAGATAAGGGCTACACCTTCATTATTCAGTTTAAATCTGTTAAGGCTCTTAGCCCTTATCTTTTTTCTGCTCAAATATAAATCACCGCCTGCTTAATTACTTCCTTCTGTCCCGGTTTCTTCTTTGGGCGTTTCGGCATTGCTCTTTGTCGTTCCTGCATTATTTCCATCATCGTCTCCATTCTCTTTATTTGGATCAGATGAGCCGCCACTACTGCTGTTTTTTTCCTTGTCACTTTCTGCTTCTGTTTTCGTTTTCGTCGATTCAGATGGCACATCTGCATCGTCAGTTAAAAGTACAGGCGTTGGCGTAGAATTAGGAATAAGCGTTGGCTTGGATATTGGATCAATAACCGGTTCAGTTCCTATAGATAATCCGTTATCGGATGGCAGAATGTACGTCCCATCTTCGACGAGAATATTTCCACTGTTTCCATCTGTCGAATCACCACCCTCTATCGGCAAATCTCCTATACCCGGAGCTGTTTCAAGATTATCAAGCGTAGTTATTTCCGGTTCTTCCGTTTCTGAATCATCTGCAGACTTAAGAATATAAGGAAGATGTATCCATCTATAATTAATACTTACCCCTTCAACATCCTGGTCACTCCATCTTGATTCAGGTTCTTTACCGGATTCACTAACCGCCTTAAGTGCTATCTTAACCCACATGCCCGCATATTGTGTTCCAAACTCATCATCATCATTACCCAAAGGAATCTGAATCTTATCTCCGTTAGAAGCATATCCCAGCGATAATGGATCATCCTTTCCATATAGAGTAACTGACGCTCCATCATTCCATAATACGTCCGAATCAGGAACTGCCTGCTTTCTTCCCTCATTCCATTCCTTGGCTTCTTCCTCACTCATTTCTTCCTTAGGCGGAAGCTCTCTTTCATCAGGTGCTGTATCATATATTGCTATCGCAGCATTGACACTTACCGTATTGTCAAAAAGATAATTTGTCCTGTCAGAAGCATCATCACCTACAGCATAACTTATCCACAGACCATTCTTCCATATATCATAATCTACTGCACCATAGAGTGTTGAGCCATCATCAACAAGTCTATCAGTTATGCTATTCTCTGATATAGCATTGGCTGATACCATGTTGAATGGTCTTGTTTCCAAGGTATCATATTCAGGAATTCCGCTTTCGGTAAATACTATGACATCTTCATCATTATAACGATCTTCCTCATCAACCTTAATCTTATCAGTATCAGGTGCTGTAAGTGCGCTGGCAACTACGATTTCAAACGGTATTCCATCCTCACTGTCGCAATAGCGCTCTGCTTTGGTTCTTGGTATCGCATTTACAAATATTTCTACCCTGTCTCCATCATTGAAATCACTAAGATCAACATCAACACATCTGGCATCGCCATCTTTTACATAATTAGCCGATACAGGATCAAGATCCTTAACGATTCCATTCTCGCTTAACGATGACCTGTCAATATCTATCGAGGCATTCGTGATGGTATCATCACCTATCTCCTCAACAATATAGTAGTGATCCCTAACAGCTTCCCCTTCTACCGCAGGTTCAACCACTCTTGCTGTTATAAGATATCCGCCCAGATCCTTATACTGTTCAGCTTCGTTTCCGGGTATACCATTCCACTTTATTGTATAATCGAGACCCTTCTCATAAGCACTTTCACCTGTAGTCTTAATCTTAACATAGGTCGGCATGTCAAGCCTTGTAAACGGTGTCATCGGCTTAAGGTTGAACTCCTTATATTTAGGGAGTCTGTAATAGCACATATTCTCGACACCATCTACCGAATCGATATCATCAAACGGTGTATCATAGTAAAGATAATTAATCTTCGTATCTGTAATACCTTCCAGCATACAATATTTATCACCGTTATTTGTTATCCTGATCAAATATTCGTCATATACCCAGTCATCCTCCTTAACAAAGCTTGTTCTGTACACCCATTTCCTATACTTTTGTGCTGTCTTTTTTGTACCATCCTTAGCAGTGTACTCGTAAGTTTCATCAGTATAACTGTCATTCACTTCAACACGGCCTGTATCATCGATTTTCTGTGTTTCCAGAACAACATAATCATCACCAACTTTTCCGAGCAGCTCAACAGTATAGAAGCTACCTCCCTTTTGTGCATATGTATTGTGCGTATAAGTAAGATAATATGCATTCATTATCTCCTTACGTTCTCCATTACTCGGACCAGCCTTGGAACTATCATAGAAATTAGTTTTATTTGCATATGCCGTCCATGTATTTGCAACGTAATAGTCCTCCTTGGCATCCACATCAGCACTATGCCACCTCGGTTCTTTGGACGGCTGATAATATGTATACTCATTTATCTCTGCTGCATCTTCTTCATCTGACGGATCCAATCCATTGTTCCACAGATATTCGTTCCTATAATGTTCATCCCATTTAACTGTATAAACTGCTTTACCTTCTGCATTTCTGGTAACTTTAATTCCTCCTGACAGAATGGGTGCAGGACTGGTATCCTGATAAATACGGTCGGAATATTTATCATTTGTTCTTGAGAACTGATAGCTCTCATTATAGTTAGTTCCTACAATGTGGCCATTCTCAAGGACTATTTTTCTGTGGTCATTACGTCCGGGATGATCCTCATCCTCATAATAAGCCCTAATTCCGTTGGTACTTACAGTCTCTTTCTCTTCAGAATCCTCATAATCGATCGGTGTTTCTTTTATTGATGTATCATAGACCTTATAGACCACATCAAACAGGAAATAATCGTAATAATTCTTATATCTGTCTCTTTCACTGAGATATTTCTTGCTTACATATACATATCTGTAATCGTCTTCATCATAATTCTTACCTCTCTTAATTACA
>JAEEGL016917114.1_pt1 | contig 21110 bp, 15 predicted proteins | sample 9134231 | NCBI WGS metagenome assembly JAEEGL01 (sample SAMN16246548, study PRJNA631951) | gut metagenome | biome: gut microbiome; feature: rumen; material: fiber-attached | host: Bos | place: Iran: Karaj | collected 2018-10 | reverse complement strand
GCTGTTGCCCAAGGTCACATTCACCAGCGACGTGCACCCTCGGCACAAGTCTTCAGGCAGGTCGAGCACGTTGTTCGGCAGCGTCAGCGTCGCGAGTTTCACGCAGCCCTGGAAGGCGCCGTTCCCGATTTCATCAATGCGCTCGGGGACATTCGCCGTCACCAGGTTCTTGCAGTCCTGCAGCGCACGGGGGCCGATCACCGCGCATTCGGGCAGCAGTTCCAGCGTCTTGCCAGGATAGGCGGGCGGCACCGCCACCAGTTCCAGGCCGCGATAGTCATTCAGCCAATACACATGGCTGTCGTCGACACGGTAGTAGTCATTCGCCCCGCCAGTCATTTCCACCGTCTTCAGCGTCATGCACCCCGCAAACGCCCCTGGATTCAAATCGTTCAGCGTGGCAGGCAGCCGCACCGTCGTCAACTTGGATTCACGGAAGGCCCCCCGCATGATTTCCTCACATCCATACGGAACCACATAGAGGCCCTTCACATCCGAAATCCCCTTCTCGCCCGTGAACCCAGGCAGCAGCCAGTGCAGACGGTGGCCCTCGTCGTAAAGTAGCTCCACCAGTTCCCCTGGCACCGTCACGGTAAAAATCTCATTGCCATCCTCCACATCCATCTCCTTGATCCCCGTGCAGCCACGGAAGACCTCCGTCTCAATCTCCTGCAGGCACCGCGGCAGCATGAGGCTCTTGAGCGACTTGCAGTTCATGAAGGCATGATCTTCCAAGGCACGCACCGACTCAGGCAAATTGATGGAAGCCAGTTTCGCGCAGTCCCTGAAAGCCGCACCCTCGATGAATTGAATCCCTGGCGGCAACACGACCGACTTCAGGGACGTACACCCCTCGAAGCAGTTGTTGCGAATCGCGGTCAATGGATTCATCGCATCCTCCAATGCGGGCGTCCCGTACACCCATTCCGCCGTGCCCTGCATCTTCACCGTCGCCAACTTCGTGCAGTACTCGAAGGCCTCGTCGCCAAGCCAGTTGACGCCAAAGCCGAGCGTCACGCTCGTGAGCGCCGTGCAATCCTGGAACGCGCATTCGTAGATGGACGCGATGGAACCAGGAATGAACACGCTCTTCAACGTCTTGTTCCCCTTGAACGCTTCATATTCGATGAACGTGACGGGATAATCGCCGTAATACGAGGGAAACACCATCGTCGCGGCCTTGCACCCTGGCTGAAGGCCGTCGATGCACCATTCGTCGCCGCCGCCCGCCAGGCTGAACTGGAACTTCGACGACAGGCTCTCTGGACTGTACTTGAACCCATGCCATGTGGCCTTGTTCCCGCCTGGCGCCGCAGCCCAGCCGTTTTCCAAATAGCCCGTCACCACGCACGACTTCGAAATCCCCTGGAAGTCCGCATCTTCGTCGTTCCAATCCTTCACCGACGGCGGCGGCCCCTGGAAAACCACGCTCTTCAGCCCGCTCATCCCATAGAAGACCGTGTAGTTCAGCGTCTCGACCTGGGAGGGCACAATCACCTGCGTCACCTTCTTGCTGTCATAGAGGGCTTCGGGGACAAAATCGGTGACCGTCTCAGGCGGCATCAACACCCCCGCGTACATCGGCGGCACCGACACCAGACTCCACGGATTCTTATGGCTGTCGTCGAGTTCATACAGGCAGCCGTCGATGACCACGAAACGCCCGTTGTCCGCGCCTCGGTGCATCGCGAACTCCTTGATGCCGCTGCCGGAGAATACGGATTCGCCCAACACCCCCAGGAACTTCGGCATGGCAAAGGAGGTCAATTTCGAACACCCGTTGAAGGCGAAGGTCTCAATGCGGAATGTCCGATCCGGCAGATCGATCGTCGTCAGCGCCTTGCACCCCGCGAAACAGGCGTTTCGGATGGACAGCAACGCCTCGCCCCCCGCCTCGAAGACCACCTCCCTGAGCGACTTGCAATCGTAGAATGCCCTCGCGCCCAGCGATTTGAGCGAAGCAGGCAATTCGACATGCTTCAACGACTTGCACCCATTAAACGCATCCTCTTCAATATGCTCGATGCCTTCCGGCAAATAGATCTCGGTGATCGGCAGCCCCGCGAAGGCCGAATCCGCAATCCCCTTCACCCCCAGCATCAACGGCACGATCAGGCGCTTCTCTTTGCCAATGTAGCCAGTGATGTAGTCCGTCTCGCCATCTATGACCAGGCCATTGTACTCGTATGCGAAGGCCGACACCGCCAGCAGCACCGCCAGCATCCAACAGACACGTTTCAACATGGTTGTTCTCCTATTTTATGCCTGAAAAGAAAATCTTGTAGCCGTCGTCGTACTATAATACGCCCAAAGCCCACTTTTTTCCAGCCCCGCGCGCAAATCTTCGCGGGAATGCGCCCCGCGCCCGAAGCGGCGGCCTTATATTATGCGCGTGATTGTTTCCCCACATCCCCTCAACCATAGGAGCACATCATGGCAGACAAATCCATCGGCACTGAATCCCTCGCCTCCAAAAAAGTCAAGAAAGTCACGCGGCGCCTGCGCTGGGCATTCGTCGGCACGGGCGGCATCTCGGGAACCCACATCCTCGCCCTGCAGCAGATCCCCGAGGTCGAGATCGTCGCGGGATGCGACATCCTCGCCGATCGCCGCGCCTGGTTCCTCCAGCAGCCTGGCTGCCAGAACGCCAAGGTCTATGCCGACTACCGCGAGATGCTCAGGAAGGAGAAGATCGACGTGGTCGACGTCTGCACCCCGAACGGCCTGCACTGCGAGGTCGTCGTCGCCGCCCTCAAGGCGGGCTGCCACGCGTACACCGAGAAGCCCATGGCGATGAACCCCGCCGAATGCGCGAAGATGTGCGCCGCCGCCAAGAAGGCCAAGCGCCTGCTCGGCGTCGGCTTCCAGTACCGCTTCCACGCCGCCACCGAAATGTGCGTGCGCGCCATTCGTGACGGCCTCATCGGCGACATCCTCTACGTCAAGGTCCACGCGATGCGCCGCCGCGGCGTCCCCAACTGGGGCGTCTTCGGACGCAAGGAACTCCAGGGCGGCGGCCCGATGATCGACATCGGCGTCCACCAGATCGAATCCTCCTTCTACGCGATGGGCGAACCCAAGCCCGTCGCCGCCACTGGCAACTGCTGGACCTTCCTCGGCAACAAGCCCAGCAAGGTCGTCTCCTGCTGGCCAGGCTGGGACTACAAGACCTACACCGTCGAGGACCTCGCCGTCGGTCAGGTCCGCTTCGCGAACGGCGCGCTCATGCAGATCGAGGCCTCCTTCTGCGCCCACCTCGAACACGACACCTACTTCTGGGAACTCATGGGCACCAAGGGCGGCTACAACTGGAACACCCGCACCATCTCCACCGACCTGGCGGGAACCATGCTCAACGCCCAGGCGGGATTCCTCCCCGAACAGAACTTCGGCAGCCTCTTCGTCCTCAAGCTCCAGAACTTCGTCGACGGCATCCTCAAGGGCACCCCGCTGCGCGCCCCTGGAGAATCCGGCATGGCCGTGCAGAAGATCATCGACGGCATCTACCGCTCCGCCGAGAAGAAGGGCGCCGAGGTGTCCATCGACTAAGCCAGGAGACGCCATGCCCAAGCTCACCGCCTGCAAACCCGCCGCGCCGTCCCGACCCGCCCGCATCCGATGGGGCATCATCGGCACGGGCAACATCTCAGGCACCCACATCGCCGCCCTCCAGCAACTCCCCGAGGTCGAGATCGTCGCGGGATGCGACATCCGCCCCGAGCGCGAGGCCTGGTTCAAGCGCCAGCCTGGCTGCGTCGACGCGCGGTTCTACCACAGCTACGACGAAATGCTCCGCCGCGAGCGCCTCGACGTCGCCGACGTCTGCACCCCGAACGGCGTCCACGCGCCCGCCTCCATCGCCGCGCTCAAGGCGGGCTGCCACGTGATGACCGAGAAGCCCATGGCGATGGATCCCGCCGAATGCGAGAGGATGTGCGCCGCCGCCAAAAAGGCGCAGCGCCTGCTCGCCGTCGGCTTCCAGATCCGCTACTCCCCTGGCGTCCAGATGTGCCGCCGCGCCGTCGAAAACGGCCTCATCGGCGACATCCTCTACGTCAAGATCCACGCGATGCGCCGCCGCGGCATCCCCAACTGGGGCGTCTTCGGGCGCAAGGAACTCCAGGGCGGCGGCCCTCTCATCGACATCGGCGTCCACCAGATCGAGGCCGCCCACTACGCGATGGGCGAACCGCGCCCCGTCGCCGCCGCTGGAAGAACCTGGACCTTCCTTGGAGACAAGCCCTCGGATGTCCTCTGCCGCTGGCCAGGCTGGGACTACAAGACCTACACCGTCGAGGATCTCGCCGTCGGGCAGATCCGCTTCGAGAACGGCGCCCTCATGCAGATCGAATCCGCCTTCGCCTCCCACTGCGCCGAGGATTCCGCCTACTGGGAACTCATGGGCACCAAGGGCGGCTTCAACACCCGCGACAATGTCCTCGCCACCGACATGGCGGGCACCATGGTCAACGCCGCCCCGGGATTCCTCCCCGTGCGCATCGGCCCCGCCGACGTCGTCGACAAACTCCGCAACTTCGCCAACGCAATCCGCTTCGGCACCCCCCTCTGCGTCCCTGGCGAAGAAGGCCTCGCCGTCCAGAAAATGCTCGACGGACTCTACCGCTCCGCCGCCAACGGCGGCGCCGAAGTGACCATCGACTGATACGGCCGTAGCCACGGCGCCCCCGCTAATACCCCTAACTTTGTCCCAGATGTCCCAGATGTCCCAGATGTCCCAGATGTCCCAGATGTCCCAGATGTCCCAGATGTCCCAGATGTCCCAGATGTCCCAGATGTCCCAGATGTCCCAGATGTCCCAGTAAAGTCAGGAGTATTAGTGCCCCCGCCGTGTCACCTCCGCCAGAGCAAACCAGACCCCGCTTCCGAAAAACGGCCGCCCCCATTCATTTCTCCTTCCTGGGAAACTCCTACCTTTGACTTTCCCCGACTACCAACTCCTTGAAGGAACGCCCGAAGCGCTTCGCGCGGGTCTCGCCGCGCTGGATGCGCTTCCCGTCGACGAGGCGTTCCCCGCGCCGTCAGGCTATGCGCCGCCGACGTGCGAGACGACCCTCGCACGGCCCTGCGAGGCGACTGGCCCTGGCACCTACGCCAAAGGCGTCCCGCGCACCTTGCGCTTCACGCCCGCGCCGCCAGGCACGGGCTGGGTCTTCGACCGCACGGATCTGCCTTTGCAGCTCCCCGTCGCCGCCGCCCTCGCGAATGTCCAGTCCGCCTCGCGCGCCATCGTCCTGCGCGCGGGCGGCGACGCCAACCGCGTGCGCATGAGCGAACACGTCATCTGCCACCGCCTCGGCCTCGGCCTCGACAATGTGCGCGTTTCCCTGGATTCCGAGGACCCCCCGCTCTTCGACGTCGGCTCCATGCCCATCGTCGAGGCGCTGCAGGCCGCGGGCCGCGCGCCGCAGCCGTCGGCCCCCCTGCGCTTCTACACCGTGCGCGAGCCAGTCGCCTGGTGCAATCCCGCCACTGGAGCCGTCCTCGCATTCGAACCCGCCTTGGACGGCGACCGCCTGCTGCATCTCGATGTCGCCATCGACTTCCCCAACGCCATCGGACGCCAGCGCATCCAGTTCGACCTGCACGAGGAGGCCTTCGCCCACGGCGCCCACGCCCGCACCAACTGCCGCGCCTCCGAGATGCGCCTCGCCCGCCTCCTCGGCTGGCTCCTCCCGCGCTACCGCAGCCTCGGCTACACCGACCAAAACATCCTCGTCGCCGACAAGCGCGGCTACGTCAACCCGCCACGCCCCGAACTCACCCTCCCAGACGGCAAATCCCTCGAAGCCGTCTGGCACCGCGCCTGCCTCGACCTCGTCGCCGCCCTCTCGCTGCTCCCCCAGGGACGCCCCGCAGGCACCATCCGCTCCTACAAGGCGGGGCATGTCATGGATGTCCTCTTCCTCACCCAGCTCCTCGGGCGCCAGGCTTTCACGGACTTATAGCGCGACATGCCTGACGACTCCTGGAAATCCCTCTATCCCTTCCCGCCGCGCTGGATGACCACCAGCGCAGGGCACCGCCTCCACTATGTCGACACAGGCATCGGCCATCCCGTCGTGATGCTCCACGGCAACCCCACCTGGTCCTTCTTCTACCGCAACCTCATCCGACACCTCGCCGACTCCTCCCGCCGCGCCATCGCCCCCGACCACATCGGCTGCGGCCTCTCCGACAAGCCCCAAAACTGGACCTATCGCCTTCAGGACCATATCGACAACCTCGCCCGACTCATCGACGAGGAACTCAAACTCGCCAGCCTCGACCTCGTCCTCCACGACTGGGGCGGCCCCGTCGGCATGGGCTACGCCGTCCGCCACCCCGAGAAGATCCGCCGCATCATCCTCATGAACACCGCCGCCTTCACCATGCCGCACTGCCCGCCCTCCATCCGCATGGTGCGCACCCCCTGTCTCGGCGCATTCCTCGTGCGCGCGCTCAATCTCTTCGTCATCCTCGCCAACCGCCTCGCCCCCGCCACCCGCCTCGGCCGCGACGTCCGCGCAGGCTACGCCGCACCATACCCCGACTACGCCTCCCGCATCGCCCTCCAGCGCTTCGCGCAGGACGTCCCGCTCTCGCCAGACCACCCGTCCTGGCACCTCTTCCAGTCCATCGAGGCCGCCCTCCCGCGCCTCGCCGACAAGCGCATCTTCCTTTGCTGGGGCGGCGCCGACAAGATCTTCAACCACGACTATTTCGACCGCTGGCGCAAGATCTTCCCCAAGGCCCTCGCCGTCAGCTTCCCCCACGCCGCACACTATCTCCTGGAGGACGACCCCACCGAAATCATCCCCATGATCGCCCACTTCCTGAAGTGACGCCCCCATGCCCATCGACCTGCCGGATCTGCTCCCCTTCCTGCGCACCAGCATTATCGGACGCACCGTCCTCGCCGCCGAGACCGTCGCCTCCACCAACCAGGTGCTTCTCGACGAAGCGCGGGCAGGCGCACCCCACGGCACCCTCGCCACCTGCGAAAACCAGACCGCGGGGCGCGGGCGGCACCGCCGCCTCTGGCACTCCCCCCCAGGCAAAAATCTCTATTTCTCGCTGCTGCTCCGCCCCCGCGTCCCCGCCCTCCGCCTGCCTCAGCTCGCCGTCATTACCGCCCTCGCCCTGCGGCGCGCCGTCTGCGAGGCCGCGCCGCGACTCGACCTCCGCCTCAAATGGCCCAACGACCTGTGGCTGAACGGCCGCAAACTCTCCGGCATCCTCTGCGAATGCCCGCCCGTCATCCCTGACAGCCCCGCCATCGTCGTCGGCGTCGGCCTCAATGTCAACGCCCGCCACGACGACTTCCCCCCCGAACTGCGCGACACCGCGACCTCCCTCGCCATCGCCGCAGGGCACGACTTCCCGCGCCCGCCCATTCTCGCCGCCTTTCTCAACCACCTGGAATCCCTCCTCGACCAGTGGCAGGACACAACGGACCTCACCCCGTTCCTCCCCGAATGGCGGCGCCACGACCTGCTCCTCGGACGCGACATCACCATCCGCAAGGTCAACGAAGACCTCCCAGGCACCGTCGTCGGCTACACCCCCGACGGACTCCTCCGCCTCCGACGCCCCGACGGCACCACCATCACCGTCTCCGCAGGCGATGTCCACATCGGCCGCATCTGACATTATATTACCCACGTGCGCTAAGCGCATACCCTAAAAGTCCTCCGTCCCCGCCCGCCCGTCGGGCACTGCCCGACGGCACACCGCCCCGCCGTTCTGTGGCGGGCCGTTCTCGGCCCGCGTCCCTGCGTTCTGTGGCGGGCCGTTCTCGGCCCGCGTCCCCGCCATCCCCCATGCACACCCAGACCTCTCTTCAGAATGATCTCCGCCGCCTTGGCGTCACCGCAGGCGACCTGCTGCTGGTCCACTCCTCGTACAAATCTTTGGGCGCGGTCGCGGGCGGTGGCGGAACCGTGCTGGATGCCCTCCAGGCCGCCCTGGGCCCTGCGGGCACGCTGGTGCTGCCCAGCTTCCCGAGCGGCAGCGAATTCCTGCTGGCGCAGTCGGGGATTGTCTTCGATGTGCGCGAAACCCCCTCGGGCTGCGGCTATCTGACCGAGCTCTTCCGCCAGCGCCCTGGCGTCCAGCGCTCCCTCTCCCCCACGCACTCCCTCGCCGCCTGCGGCCTGCGCGCAAGGGAACTCCTCGCCGACCACGAAAAGTGCCTGGTGACGGCGGGCGCGGGCTCGCCCTTCGAGAAACTCTCCCGCTGGGGCGGCAAGATCCTGCTGCTGGGCTCGCCCGAGGCCGCCAACACCTTCCTGCACTACGTCGAGAACACGGGCGGCGCACCCACCGTCTCCGCCCTCCGCTTCGACACGGCCGTCATCGACGCCGACGGCCTCCGCCACGCCACCCCCATCTATCCGCACATGCCTGGCCTCTTCCGCGACTACCCCAGGGGAATGCGGATGCTCGAAGAGGCGGGACTGCTCAGAACAGGCCTCGTCGGCGACGCACCCTGCCGCCTCTTCCGCGCCGACGACCTCGAGCGGCTCGGCAAGGCCGCCCTCCGCGAGAACCCATGCGCCTTCATCACCGTATTCCAGCCCCCCGCCATCCCCCAGCCATGAAGACCGCCCGCCGCTCCATCGCCCTACTCCTCGTCGCGCTCGCCATCCACGCCCAGCAGCCGCCGTCCCAGGCCACGCCGACGCCACCTCCACCGCCACCGCCCACGCGCAGCGCCCTCGTCGCCCGCCACCGCAAGATCGAGGAGAAGATCGACGCGGCGGAACAGGCCTGGGCCACGACCGCAGGACAGATCGCCCAGAAGACCGCCGCCCTCGAACGCCAGTATGACGCGGAGCACATCCGCCCCAGGCAGGCCATCCTCGCCGACATCAACGCAGGCTTCATGGATCCCGAGGAGATGCGCAAGATGGCGGACCTCCTCGTCGCCCACAAGCGCCGCGAACTCACCCGCGAACGCGACCTCCTCCTCGCCCCCGCCAACCTCCCCGCCATCGTCCAGATCCTCTGCGGCAAGGGCTTCACCGACGACACGCTTCGGCAGTCCGAACTCTTCCGTCGCTTCCGCGCCCAACTCGCCACTCCCGAAGCCCGCCAGGCCTTCGCCCTCGGCGACTTCGCCCTCCTGCGCGACTTCAACCCGCCCATCCAATGGGACACCCCCGCCGCCGCCCCCGACCTCACCCCCGAGGAACTGCTCGGCCGCTTCCAGCAGGATCTCCAGAAAACCGCCGACGCCCAGTCGGAAGAACTCCGACGGCAGGCCGAGGCCGACGCCGCGCGCTTCTACCCCGTCTGCAAGATCGGCGACCCCATCACCCTCCACCTCAAGGCAGGGCACCGCCCCAGCCGATACAGCAACGAGACCATCTTCTCCGTCACCGACGAACCCCTGCGCAAGATCACCCCGCAGAGCATCCAGGTCGGGAAATACACCATCCCGCGCGACCTGCTCCACGAAGCCGACCTCCAGCGCCTCTATGAAAAGGAAAACCGCGAGGCCCGCGAGGCATACGTCGCCAGACGCCTCGTCGCCTCCCGCCCCGCCGTCCCCAGCCTCGACGCCCCCGAACTCCGCCCCCACCTCTCTCAACTCCTCCTCTCCCACGGCTATATCCCCAACTACCATTGGACGCCTCCCGCCACCCCCTCGGAACCGACGGGCGCCGCCCCCGAGGAGGCCGCCTGGTCCCCCGCCCGCCCGGAATGCTGGTTCGCGCGCCAGCAGCTCTTCCAGGAAGTCCAGCGCGCCCTCCAGAACTGGTGCTACGGCCCCGCCTTCGAGGAACAGCTCGTCGGCGCCCTCCAGAATGAAGGCCTCCGCCTCGTCCGCCACCCAGGCACCCCGCCACGCCAGGAATGGATCACCGCCGAGGAGGCACGCAGGCGGCACCTCGTCGCCGCCTGCGAAGACGCCCTCCGCGCGGGAAAGGTCCCCGTCCAGCGCCCCGACGGCAGCATGGACTGGATCTCAGGCGGCGAATACCGCGCGCGCCGCGCCGCCTGGATCCGCGCCACCCTCAACCAGGAATACGTCCTCTACAACGCCTACCGCAGCACCCGCCAGGAGTTCATCACCCGCGAGGAGCTCGCCGTGCGCGAGGCCCTCGAAAATGAACTCGCGGCCTGGGAGGCCGAATGCCGCGCCTACCGCTGGTGGCAATGCGAGACCGCGCTGGAGCCCGCCAGCCCCGCCTACACCAAGGTCGAGACCTCCTATCTCACCATCTTCTACCAGGACCGCAGGAACAACGAGATCCCCCCGCTCAAACTCTCCATCTACCCCTCCAACGCCGCCTCCCGTGCCGCCTTGCTGAAGTTCCAGGAATACGCCAGGAAGTTCCGCGAGACCAAGAATGCCAAATACGCGCGCATGGCCCGTCAGGAGGCGCTGGGCCTGCAGGGGGCTGGCTGGACCAGCCTCCTCGACCTCACCTGCGCCACCGACACCTACCGCATCTCGCACCTCAAGTCAGGCAAATACATCCTCCTTGCCTTCCGCAGCGACACCCGCCCCGTCGTCTGGATGATGGAGGTCGACAAGGCCGACGACGGCGAACTGAACCTGCCGCTCCCCCAAAACGGGATGCTGAACCTCCAACCCGCTCAGTGACGCGCCTTCGCCAGCGCCCCCTCCAGCGCCAGCGCGATCTGGTCGGGGCAGCTCGTCGGCTTGTCGCCGCACCGAATGCCCTTCAGACGGCGGATCGCCTCCTCGGCGGGCATGCCCTGCACCAGTTTCATGATGCCCTGCAGATTGCCGTCGCAGCCGCCCACGACCTCCAGTTTCCGCACCGTCAGGTCGTCGGCCAGTTCCACTCGGCTCAGCACCGAGCACGTCCCCTCGTTCAAACGCTCGTAAGTCATCTTCCTGCTCTCCTGTCATCTGCCCCCCGTCTGTCATCGCCCACAATATAGCCGTTCCCAACACTGGCAAACCCTCCCAGGCGCACTATCTTAACCCCGTTTCCGACATCGTCCTGAAATCCACTTAGGAAGCCCACCATGAAACTCCCCGAACACCTCTCTGGCAACGAGGCCGAACTCGACGCGCTTCTCGCCCAGCCCACCCCCGCCCTCATCGACTTCGTCTCCCGCCTCGATGGCGACCTCATCATCCTCGGCATCGCGGGCAAAATCGGCGTCAGCCTCGGCATGCAGGCCGTGAACGCCATCCGCGCCGCAGGCGTCAAAAAGCGCGTCATCGGCGTCTCGCGCTTCTCCGACGCCGCCAAGCGCGCCAAACTCGAAGCCAACGGCATCGAGACCATCTCCTGCGACCTGATCGACCCCAAGGCCGTCGCCGAACTCCCGCAGGTCGAGAACGTCATCTTCATGGCGGGACGAAAGTTCGGCACCCAGGGCAGCGAAGGCCAGACCTGGGCCATGAACGTCCTCGCCCCCGCCAACGTCGGCTCGCATTTCCGCCAGAGCCGCATCGTCGCCTTCTCCACTGGATGCGTCTATCCCCTCGTCGGCGTCGAGACCTGCGGCTGCACCGAGGAGATCCCCCCCGCCCCCGTCGGCGACTACTCCCAGTCCTGCCTCGGCCGTGAACGCATCTTCGAGTTCTGCGCCGCCGAATACGGCGCCAGAATCCTGCTCTTCCGCCTGAACTACTCCGTCGACATGCGCTACGGCGTGCTCAACGACATCGCGCGCCCCGTCTGGGAGGGCCGCCCCGTCTCCAACTCCGCAGGATGGTACAACGTCATCTGGCAGGGCGACGCCACCGCCGCCGCCATCCGCAGCCTCGGCCTCGCCGCCGCACCCGCCGCCATCCTCAATGTCACTGGCCCCGAAACCGCCTCCACCGAACAGACCGCGCGCCTCTTCGGCGAACTCTTCGGCAAGCCCGTCACCTTCACCGCCGACGCCGCGGGCAACCGCTGCTACCTCAACAACGCCGCCAAAATGTGCCGGCTCTTCGGATACCCGACCGTCCCCCTTGACCAGCTCATCCGCTGGCAGGCCGACTGGATCCAGAACGGCGGCATCGACATCGGCAAACCCACCCACTTCGAAGTCAACAACGGCAAGTTCTAACCGCAGCCCGCCCCAGCCATCCCAGTTCCCAGTCCCATCCCATTCCCCCTCATGAAACCCATCTCCGCCATCCATCCCGCCGCCCTCGCCGCACTCCGCAAAGGCACCGTCATCCCCGCCCAGCCCCTCGCCCTGGACGAGCAGCGCCATTTCTCGCCGCGCCACCAGCGCGCCCTCTGCCGCTACTACATCGACGCCGGCGCGGGCGGCATCGCCGTCGGCGTGCATTCCACCCAGTTCGCGATCCGCAACCCCGAGATCGGCCTCTTCGAACCAGTCCTGAAACAGACCGCGGGCTTCATCGACGAATGGGCCGCCCGCACTGGCCGCCACATTCTCAAGGTCGGCGGCGTCTGCGGGCGCACCCCGCAGGCGCTCCGCGAAGCCGAGTTCGAGGCCGCCTGCGGCTACGACGCCGCCCTCCTCTCCCTCGCCGCCTTCAAGGACGCCACCATCCCCGAAATGCTCGACCACTGCCGACAGGTCGCCAAGATCCTCCCCATCATCGGCTTCTATCTGCAGCCCTCCGTCGGCGGGCGCATCCTCCCATACGACTTCTGGCGCGAATTCGCCGAGATCGACAACCTCCTCGCCATCAAGATCGCCCCCTTCAACCGCTACTGCACCTTCGACGTCGTCCGCGCCGTCGCCGAATCCGGACGCGACGTCACCCTCTATACTGGCAACGACGACAACTTCATCGCCGACCTCCTCACCGAATACCGCATCGCGGGCCGCTCCGTCCGCATCATGGGCGGTCTCCTCGGACACTGGTGCTGCTGGACCCGCAAGGCCGTCGAACTCCTCGACGAAATCCACGCCGCCGTCGCCTCAGGCACCATCCCGCCCGAACTCCTCACCCGCAACGCCGAGTGCACTGACTGCAACGCCGCCTTCTTCGATCCGTCCCACGCCTTCGCAGGGTGCATCCCGGGCATCCACGAGGTACTCCGCCGACAGGGCCTCCTTCCTGGAATCTGGTGCCTCGACCCCAACGAAACCCTCTCCCCTGGCCAGGCCGACGAAATCACCCGCGTCCACGACGCCTATCCCCACCTCCACGACGACGCCTTCGTCGCCGCACACCTCCAGACCTGGCTCGCCGATTAGTTCGACCAGACTCCCCCCGCCGGCACCTCGCGGGCAGAATGTGCCCGGCCAATCCCCGCCATTCACCAGGGGGCGGGGTATATGGGGGATGCGCCCTATGGCCGGGATGGATGCGCGCGCGGAAAGCGCCGCCGGGCTTGCCGGCCGGGATGAATGCGCGCGCGAAAAGTGCCGCCGGGCTTGCCCGGCGGCCAGGCACCGAATAGGGGCGGGAGGGATGCGCGCGCGAAACGTGCCACCGGGCTAGCCCGGCGGGCCTGGCGCCGAACATGGCCAAGATGGATTCGCGCGCGGAACGTGCCGCCGGGCTTGCCCGGCAGGCCAGGCGCCGAACATGGCCAAGATGGATTCGCGCGCGGAACGTGCCGCCGGGCTTGCCCGGCGGGAACAGTCCCTGGTCTATTCACTCTTGCTGGAAAATCGCCCCCAGCAATTCCAGTGCATCGCCCTCCCAAGTCGCGGTAAATTGCTTGTCTTTGCGCTTCAATTCCCCCTCCACATTCGGTTTCGATCACTTCCTCCTCGCGGGCCTTTTATTCGCCTCTTCGATGCCCCTTCTGTAGTTTGACGGGGTCAGCAGCACGAACTGCTGCGCGAAGGCCTTGTCGTCGTCGGAGGGCATGTCGGACTCCCAGTCGTAGTCGGCGCGGAAGACGACCGCGGCCAGCAGCGGGGAGCCTTTCGCGCCGAACATCTTGCCGAGGGTCTCGGTGTCGATGGGGGCGAGGATCGCGAACTTGACGTTCCTGGCCTTGGCGGCGACCATGCCGATGGCCTTGATGATGTCGATGTTGGAGTCGGGTCCGTCTGGAAGGGCGTTGAAGACGATCACGTCGGCGTCTTCCAGCTTCGGCAACATGGCCTTGAGCGCCTTGGCGTCAAGCGAAATGATGTCCATGCCTGGATCGGGGGCCTCGTCGGGGTCGGCGGGTTTCGGCTTCTTGGGGACGTCCTGCCAGATCACGTCGACGGTGGCGCCGCCCAGGCCTTTCTTCAGGCCTTCGATGGCGTGGTCGACGACGGGGGTGGTCAGGGCTTCGCCGTAGATGTCCACATGGCTGCTGGCGTTGTCGATGATGACGACCTTCTTCGGGGAGGCCTTGGCGATTTCCTTGGCAAGGTAGAGGCCGCGCAGCTGCTGCGCACGCTGGATTTTCCCAATCCTCTTTGACGCCCCACCATCTGCTTCTTCAAACAACGATGAAATAAACTTCAGCACATCGCCCTCCCAAGTAACGGTCAATTGCTTGTCCTTGCGCTTCAATTCCACTTCTTTCAAGAACTGCCGAATCTTTTTCGGAGCATCATCTTCCTTCCGTGCAGCCTGGAGTCCCTTTTCCAAGGCATCTTCCGCATCCCTCGCATCGCTCTTTCCGCCATACAACGCATCCAACTGAATCCACTTGTCGCCATTCACCGCCAGCACTAAATACTCTGGAACCGCCCCCAAGGGATTCTCCTCTCCCCATGCCTTGCGCAACGGCGAGGAGCGGCGGACCAACAAATAGTAGTCGGCATCCTTTCGCAGCAGTGCCGTCGCCTCCTTGGCGAATTCGCCACCTCGTCCCTTTTCAAAGGCTTCGGCGGCATCTTCGCAAATGCCTTTCGACGCCCCCAGGTAAAGCACCCTGCCCTTCCCGCTGACAATGATGCGGCTGTCCTCCAGCGCATACTGACCATCCCCCTTCTCCTTGACATTGGAGTCACGTCGCTTGAGAATCCGTGGCAGTTCGTCCAGGTCGATGGCCTTCTCAAAGACCGCAGTCACCAACGGCTTCTCCTTATCCACCGTCAACTGGACTGCCGTCAGATGATAGTCGTCATCCAGTTCCAGCAGGAAGTCGACGTCCGAAAGAGATTTCTTCATATCCTCTGGAAGAATTCGGAAAAGTTCCCGCAATGCCTTCCCGTCCGCATGGAACAACAGCCACGTGTCCTCCGTCACCGCCGCTTTCATGGCCTTGACCGCCACCCCCTCCTGCCTCCCGTAGTATGTCGGCCTCCTGGACGAGCACCCGAAAAGCAAGAACGCACAGCAAATGCAAAGCAGCATCTTCATGGTCGAGACGTCTCCTCAATAGGCAGTGTTAGTCAGCCCCAGTTTGATTTTGTCAGGGATGCGTCGGTTGAGCTTGTTGTTGAAAGCCGCGGCATGCCCATCCATGAAGGCGACGTTGAAGGTATCGCCATGGCGATAGGCCAGATAGCCACCGTCCTCCATGATCGACCCGACAAACGGATACAAGGCGCCATGCACCTTCCCCGTGTCCGCAAGCATCAAGGTCGCGCTTGGATTCTCCACTGTCATATTCGGCGCGACGCGGCTCCATCTGCCATAATCGGCTTCCGAATCGGCGTCGCACACCGCATTGAAACCGTATGACAGCAGGAACCGATCGGACGCCCCCATCAACTCCGTCGCATTGACCTTGAACAGATCCGCTGGACACTCGAAACTCTTCTCGCTGGTGACGTAGACGTTGATCAGTCCGTACCAACTGTCGCCTGGCGTGGACACATTGATGTACTTCACCCGATAGTGCTCCTGCACCAGCGGCAGCGTCTCGTCGTAGTCCTGGGAGTACATGATCGCGCAAAGGGCGATCTGCCTAAGGTTGCTAACGCACGAAATGGTGCGGGCCTTGACACGCGTGCCACTGAGTTCCTTGCGCCCGAAGAAAATCTGAGGAAGCAGCAGCGCCGTCATCAACGCGACACACACCAGCATGGCCGCCAACTCGACCAGAGTGAACCAGGACTTCGTTGTTTTCATAATGGACCCCATGATGAATGGGTGGATGGATGAGAAAAGAACTACTTCAAGTGTTCGGGGATGGTGATTCCGCGCAGCAGGTCTTCGAGGGTCTCGCGGCGGCGGATGAGCCAATGTTCACTGCCCCGCACCAGCGCCTCGGCGGGGCGGAGGCGGCCATTGTACTGATAGCTCATCGCGAAGCCGTAGGCGCCCGCGTTTTCGACGACGACGAGGTCTCCCAGATCCGTGTCGGCGGGCAGCATGCGGTCGCGCACCCAGAAGTCGGTGTTCTCGCACAACTGCCCGCACATTCCGAGCGGCTGGCGGGGATGGTCCTCCTTGCCGTTGACATAGATGTGGTGGTAGGCGCCGTAGAGCGCGGGGCGCGCAAGCACGTTCATGCCGATGTCGGTGCCGAGGATGCGCTTGTAGGAATCCTTGATGGTGTGGACGGTCCCGATGATGTATCCCGCGTCCCCGACGAAGTAGCGCGCGGGCTCCATCATCAGCCGCGGCGGCTTCAGGCCGTATTCGGCGATCTTCTGCGAGAAGACCCCCGCCACCTTGCTGGCGGCCGCGTCGATGTCGAGCACGGCGTCCTCGTGCTTGTACGGAATGCCGAGGCCGCCGCCCAGGTCGACGAACTCGAAGTCGATCTTGAGTTCGCGCCCGACCTTGCCGATGATGTCCATGATGAGGCCAGTGATGTAGCCGAAGTACTCGGGATCGCGAATCGAGGAGCCGGGCATCATGTGCGCGCCGAAGCGGGTGATGCCTGCCTCCTTGGCGGCGCGGTAGGCCGCCATCACCTGGTCGGGATGCAGCCCGAACTTGGCCTCAGGCCCCGCGTTGCAGACGAAAGCGCCGATCTCGCACTCGCCGTAGCCTGGGTTGACGCGGAACGAGAGCAGTTCGGGCTTGCCGATCTTGAGCACGCGCGGCAGCAGCGCGATGTCGTCGAGGTTGAAGATGACCCCCGACTCCAGCCCCTGGCGGATGTCGTCGTCCGAGAGGAAGTTCCCCGAAAACATCACGTCCTCACCGCCGAGGCCGATCTCACGCGCCAGCTGGATCTCGTAGACGGATGCCGCGTCGATGCCCGCGCCCTCCTGGCGCAGGATGTCCGCGACGGCCAGGTTGTTGTTGGCCTTGATCGCGTAGAAGAAGCGGAAGTTCGGATAGTATTTCCGAAAGGCCGCCAGCGCGCGCCGAAAGTTCGCGCGGATGCGGTTCTCCTCGTACACGTAGAGCGGGGTGCCGTAGGCCTGCGCCAGTTCGGTCACCGGGACGTCTTCCAGATAGATCTGCTGATTGCTGCGGATTTCCATCGTCGTATGCGTTGTGGGGTTAGATTGCGTGGGTGAAGAGGCCGTCGCGGAGCTTCGGCTCGAACCAGGTGGACTTGGGCGGCATGATGCCGTTGGCGTCCGCTACCCGCATCAACTGCTCCAGGGAAGTCGGATACATCGAGAAGGCGACCGCCCACTCGCCGGAATCGACGCGCCTCTCCAGTTCGGCGGTGCCGCGGATGCCGCCGATGAAGTCGATGCGCTTGTCGGTGCGCGGATCCGCGATGCCCAGCAGCGGCTGCAGCACCTGTTCCTGCAGCAGGCTGACATCCAGGTTCGCAATCGGCGATTCAGGATGGCGCTCCCTAAACGACAGGCCGTGCCACTGCCCCGCCAGATACACGCTGACCTCGCCCGCCGCCGCAGGCGACGGCGTCGCCCCGCCCGTCACCTCGCCCAGCGCCGCCAAGGCCTCCAGGAACTGCGCTGGCGTGCGCCCGTTCAAATCCTTGACCACGCGGTTGTACGCCAGGATCTTCAGTTCGCTCTCGGGGAAGATCACCGCGAGGAAGCGATCGGATTCCCCCGCGCCGCCAAGCTGCTCGGAGACGCGGTTCGCGCCCGCCGCGCGGTGATGCCCGTCCGCGATGTAGAGGATCGGCACTTCCGCGAAGGCCGCCGCGACCGCCGCCGTCTTCGCGGCGGGGATGCGCCAGCCCGTGTGGCGGATGCCGTCCGCCGCCGTGAAGTCGAAGAGCGGCGCCTCCTCCTTCATCGTGTCCGCCATCGCCTGCGAAAGCGCGGGGACGTCGCGGTAGGCCAGGAAGACCGGCCCCGTCTGCGCCTTCACCGCCAGAATGTGGCGCGTGCGGTCGTCCTCCTTCTCCTGCCGCGTGCGCTCGTGCTTGCGCACGATGCCCGCGCGGTAGTCCGCCGTCGAGGCGCACGCGACTATGCCCGTCTGCCGCCGTCCGTTCATCACCAGCGAATAGACGTAGAACGACGGCACTGGATCCGGCTTCAGCACCGCCCCCGCCAGTTTCCGCCAGTTCTCGCCCGCCAGCCGATAGACCTCGGGATCATACGACGACACGCTGTCAGGCAGTTCCAGGTCCGAAAGCGTGACCCGCAGGAAGCACAGCGGATTGCCCTCCGCCAGTTTGCGGGCCTCCGCGCGGCTCATCACGTCATACGGCAACGACGCGACTTTCGGCGCGTCTTCAAAGGAAGGTAGGTACGCAGAATACGGGTAGACAGTGGCCATGGCAGTCAGGAGTTGTTGGATGATGGTTGTGGATTCAAGTTTCGGAAATCAGTTTTTCAGCCCCCTCACTTCCCCGCCGCAAGCGCCTCCTCGGCGGCCTGGTATGCCTTGGCGGGCAGTTCAACGCCGAGCCGACGGAGTTCCGCGACGCTCCCCGCCAACGCCTCGCTGGCGGCGGCATACCCCTGCGCCTCCAGCGGCACCTGGAAGCCAAGCCGCTTGACTGGCTCCCCTGGCAGCGCCAGCCCCTGGAGCAGCACGACCGCGCGCCCCAGCTGGTCCGCCGCATCCAGCGGATCCTTGCCCGCAGGAGTCGACTGGACGGCGCGCAGCGGCATCGCCAGCAGTTCCGCCACAATCCGCATCCCCGCCAGATGCACGACGTCCTTGCGCGCGAAGTCCAGCACCTCGCCCGCGCTCAGCACGCGGTCGCGGCGCAGGCTCGGCAGCGGATCGGCGGGCTTCAGGGCGCCCTTCGCGTATGCGACCTCCGTGCCGACAGAATGGACCTGCTCGGGAATGCGGCTGTTCTCCTGCACGAACTTCCTACGGTAGAATTCGTTGCACTCGATCTGGACGCGCCGCTCGCCCTCCGCCAGCCAGAAGAAGAAGCGGACATGCGCGACGCGCTCGATGCTCTCCACGTCAATCGACTGCAGCAGAATCTCCTGCACCCAGCGCTCGGGCGAGCCGACCGCGCCCTCCCTGGGCCGCTCGACCCCCTCCTGCGCAGGGACATACGATGGATTGGCCTCCAGCCTCGGTTCCCCCAGCCGACGCACCTGCCGCTGCGTCCGCTCGACCCGCTCCGCCCCCCCGTCATACTCCGCCAGACGCCCGCCCGCCAGACGGCAGAACCGCCCCGCCGACGCGGGCGCCTCCCCCGAAACACGCCGCACCGAATAGAGGTCGCCCAGGCCGATGTCGCGCAACTGCCCTCCCAGTTCATGCGCCAGATCATCCGCGAAGGTGCCCCCCAGCGAAGGCGTCGCCGCCGTGAAGTCCCCCACCTGCACCTCGATCCGCTGCCCCTCCCGAACCAGCGCCCGCGCCCGCTCCGCCGCCTGGCGCGACTTCGCCAGCCCCTCCGCCCAGCCCTGCACGGACACCTTCTGCGACTGCAGCTGCGCGTCCATCTCCCGCAGCATCCCGTCCAGCAGCACCACCAGCCCGAAGCGGTTGCGCAGATTCAGCGCCGCCTCCTGCGCCTGGCGGCAATGCGCCAGCGCCTCTGGAAGCATCTGCACGAAGGAACGACGAACCTGCGCCTCCAGTTTCGGCCCCACCGCAGGCTCCAGCAGATAATAGCACGCCAGTTCGCCGTCGCGCTCCTCGGCCAGATAGGCCAGGACCACCTTCTCCTCGCGGCACGCCGTCCAGTAAAGCCGTTGTTTCCGCCGCGCCTCCAGCGACAATGCGTACAGCGCCTGCCGCCGCGCCGCCGCCATCTCCGCGAGGCTACGGCATTCGGGCATCGCCGCCGCCAGCGCCTCCTGGAACCGCGCGTCGCTGCGCCATTCCTTCAGCGCCCGCGAAAAGACCCGCTCCACGACCAGAAGACGCTCGTCCGCCTCCTGCGGCGAGGACACCAGCATCCCCTCCCCTGGCAGTTCGCCCTGCAGCCGCCGAACCATCTCGCCGATGAAACTCACGGGAATCCGCTTCCGCAGTTTCTGGAAGCGCGCCAGCGTCTCCCCATCCCCGATCAGCGCCAGCGACGTATTCGCCGCAAGCACCTTCGCCATTCGGTCCAGCACATCCAGTCCCGCCGTGCACGCACCGTCGCGCAGCAGCCCCTCCGCCTCCTCCATGCCACGGCAAATCGCCTTCTTCTGCGCCACCACCGACTCGATCTCGTCCAGTTCCATGCGAAGACGCCGCACGCTGTCCTCGGGCAGGACAATCTCCAGATGCGTCCCCGCCCATTCGCGGAAACTCTTCAGCGCCTGATACTCCTTGCGCCCTTCCAGATACGCCGCGGCCTCCGCCGCCGGCACCGAAATCCGATGCTGGGCATCCAGCCCCGCCCGAATCTCCGCGAACATCTTCTCCATCGCCGGCCAGTCCGTGCGCCGCGCCAGCACCGACGGGCGGAAGGCCAGCTTCCCCTCCGCATCCCGCACCAGGAACTCCGGATACCGACGCAGCAGCCCCGCCACCGAATCCGCCCGGAAGCGCATCCAGAGCCGCGTCTGCTCATTGCGGGCGACCGCGAGGCTCTCCGAGGCCTGGCGCTCCGCCGCCTCGCCCTGCGTCTCCACATACCAACTCAGCAGCGCCAACTGCGCCTGCTGGGAGACGCCCGCAGGGAAGTCGATGCTCCCGCCTCCCGTGCCGCCCGAAAACCCAGGCGGCGCGGAGACGCTCCTGCATCCGGCCAGGCACAATGCCGCCACGCCACAAGCGAGAATCCATCTGATGTCCTTTCTTTGCATGGCGTAACCTGCTCTTGGTAAAACAACTCACCCCCCGAATCTCTTCCAGCCCCGCGATTATCCGGGCGGCCGTATTCCAACGGGCTGCCCGCTGGAATGCCCCTGCAATGCCTCGCGCGCGATCACCGCCCCCCGTGTGCCGGCGGGCTTGCCCGCCGGAATGCCCCCGCGATGCCCCGCGCGCGATCACCGCCCCCCGTGTGCCGGCGGGC
>JAEEGL010396072.1_pt1 | contig 21110 bp, 20 predicted proteins | sample 9134231 | NCBI WGS metagenome assembly JAEEGL01 (sample SAMN16246548, study PRJNA631951) | gut metagenome | biome: gut microbiome; feature: rumen; material: fiber-attached | host: Bos | place: Iran: Karaj | collected 2018-10 | reverse complement strand
TCATACTATCTAAGCGAGCTTGATAATCATAATCTGATTCGCCCTCTAACTGCGGGTATACTTCTTCCGAAATTTCCCTATCAACATGCGATACACGAGGCGACTCTACATGCCTCGAGTTCTTCGACTCCACATCGCCAAACTGCTTAGCAATTTCTAAAGCTTCCTCCTCCGATACGCCACGATAACGACTTCTATCTTCCATTGCCCTAGTTAGCTCACTGAAGGCTTTTTCATTATCACCATAAGAAACCCTACCCTGTTTATAGTCTGCATGTGTTTTATGATAGGCCTTTGTCGCATCGGTAACGGTATCTCCGTATAGGTCACGGTCAACCTCTGCCCTCATACTATCTAAGCGAGCTTGATAATCATAATCTGATTCGCCCTCTAACTGCGGGTATACTTCTTCCGAAATTTCCCTATCCCAATACGACCCACGAGGCGATTCTCCTGGGTTATCGAAGCCAGACTCTTCTACTTTAGCACGTTCTGATTCATCAACATCGCGCCCCAAATATACGGTATCACCACCACCATCTACCGTCGAATGACTAGCAATTTGCTCAGCCAAATCTCCCCACTGCTTTGCTGAAGGGTTCTCACCTTCATTGTTTTGTAAAAATTCTGACATTTTACCTCCTTACTTACTATAACAATTATATCACACGAATTTTATGACCAAGCCATAATCACTACGCACTACCACTCCTTAATACATCCAATGTTATATCAAAAATGCGTAAGTCAGCTACGGATTTCAAAAATCAGATTTTTAACTCTACAGACTAATCAATTATTTACAAATCATCTCTAAGATTTGTTATAATCGTCTTATGCCATCATTAGCCATTCATTTAGCAATCGCAAAACGGTACACAGAACTTCACCCACATAAAATTACGAGTTTAAGCGATTTTCAAAAGGGCTCAATCGCCCCAGATTTGAATAGCGATTTTTCAAGGATACTATCAAAACCAGAAAAAATGATTACACATTATTATAATCAGTCAGGAGAATACATAACCAATTTTAATTTATTTAAACAAGATAAACGGATCGACCTTGCAAATGATTATTGGAAAGGATATTATGCACATTTATTGACCGACTACCTATTCTATTCTATCTCTTTTAAACAAGAGACCAACCTTTCTTCTAAAGACGACAACGGTTTTTATAATGATTTTACAATATTGACATCAAGAATAATCAAGAATTATCATCCAATAGTAGATAACAGTTATCTTACCGACGTCATAAAACATTGCTTAATTACCAAAGATGGAGATTGCAAATATCTAGAATATACAAAAGTTCATTCTTTTATTGAAAAAACAGCAATAGAACTGGATCAAGCAATTCAGAGTATTCTTTAGCAAAAAGAGAGTGACACCAAATCCTAAAACAGTTATATGCCAAATTATACTATTATTCATAATAATAAATAGAGAGGTTAGTTTTAAGCTTAAAGATCGGAATCTTGAATTTTTAAACCAACCATATTTTTTATTCAATCTACCGTTAAAATACACCTCCAAAATATTACGAAAAAATCTATCTTCCTGCCAATAATGATATTACTATGATTCCTAAAATTGGCACCACCACTAAGCCGCCAATCAAAATAGACGCTGGCCTCAAATAATCCAATATCGTTTTAGCTACCCCCACAGCCTTCTTTCTACAAAAAAGACTAATAACGGCAGCCACTATCAACATCGGAACTATTTCAAATATAAAAACAAAGCCATTGCCATTCCAACCAGAAGCTCTACCCATCGTGCGCAACGCTTCATCCCGAATCACAACCACTTCCATAACAATACCAAGAACCGCTAATATTATACAAAAAACCAAGCCCACCAAAACACCGATGCGATTCTTTTGATTTTTGCCAGTATCACCGCTTACTATATTTTGCGCTTTTCCAATGTTAGTTTTTATTTCAATATTCTCATTATCCATATTTCCATTATACACTAAAACATGTTATAATCATATCAATAATAACAGGTATCACAGGTTGGTTATGAATTTAAAGATAGGAATTGTTGGCCTACCAAATGTAGGTAAATCCACACTATTTAACGCCCTTACTAACGCTGGCGCACTCGCCGCTAACTATCCTTTTGCTACCATCGAACCAAATGTCGGCATTGTGCCAGTCCCAGATGAGCGTCTAGATGTTCTAGCCAAAATATACGACACGGATAAAATCATCCCAGCCACAGTAGAATTTGTCGACATTGCTGGTCTTGTTGCTGGCGCATCCAAAGGCGAAGGACTCGGCAATAAATTTCTCGCTCACATTCGCGAATGTCAAGCCATCTGCCACGTAGTACGTGCTTTCAAAAATAACGATATCGTTCGCGCAGATAATAAAATAGAAGACGACATTATCACTCAAGCTAAAGACGACATCGATATCATCAATCTAGAACTTCAACTTGCTGACGAAGAAACCAAAGCCAAAATAGCTGCCAAACACAAAAAAGACCCTAGCGACGAAAACATCCCCTTCCTCACCGAAAAACCCGTAATCTACATGTTCAACGTAGACGAATCTGGCCTCACGGACACCGCTCTCCAAGAAAAACTAAAATCACTAGTCACACCAGCCGAATGTGTCTTTGTTAATGCCAAGCTCGAAGAAGAAATGTCCGACATGAATCGTGTCGAACGCAAAGAATTTCTAGCTAGTTACGGCGTAGAACATGACGCCCTAGAAGAGCTTATCCAGGCAGCATACACTACGCTCGGGCTTCAATCATTCCTTACTGCCGGCAAGAAAGAATGTCGTGCCTGGACTATTCGTAAAGGCTCCACCGCGCCAGAAGCTGCTGGCACTATTCATACAGATTTTGAGCGTGGTTTTATCGCTGCATCTATTTGCAGCTTCACAGACCTCAAAGAACTCGGCTCCGAACAGGCCGTCAAAGCCGCTGGCAAACTCCGCCTCGAAGGCAAAACGTACATCATGCAAGACGGCGATGTAGTCGAGTTTAAGTTTAACGTCTAATACATTCTCAACTTTACTTTTTCTAAAGCTATACCCCGCTCACATCAGATATTTCATCTACCTGCACATTCGTATTTGTAGCGTCAATATCACTCATAGATACATTCACCTTTCCGCCATTATTCCCACTGCGCCCCCACTCATTAGTTCCAAGTGCCGAGATAAAATATTCATTATCGCTAAATTCTACCGACGTACCAGTCAAATCTATAGTGGCACTAGTATTTGTGACGAAGAAAAACGGCGTTTTATTATATACCGCAGACGAAGCTAGCACGGCCAGCCTGCAATCAGTTGCCGTAAAAGACCCCATCCCCTCACCAGCATCACCAGACATACTCTGATATATCATTACTCCTGCATTATCTATCTCACCGCGATTTCCATTGCCATTCGCTGAAAAATCACATCCTTGTAACTCCACTGAGTTTTTACCTTCCACTACAGCGATCTGTGCACCCGTCGCCGTACCCTTAGAATTCGTCACAACAATATCACCAGTAGAATACATCAGAGGTGATCCAGCTCCAGCAGTATTCAAAGTCATATTATCTGCCACCACTGTGCCCTCGCCGCGATCCGTAGCAAGTGCCGCCGAAGACCCGCCTTGAGTAGATATACCTACATTATCTGCATTTATCGTACCTCCAAAAGTTGCATGTAACCCTCTCGAATTATCTTTCGCAGTTCTGATCGTAGACTCAGCTATACGAATCATGCCTCCATTAGTAGCTACTACTGCATTCGCACCAGATACAGATGTATTAATAGTGGCCCCTTCTACACTTGCAGAAGATCCTTCGCCCACTACCACTATTGCCGAATTCTTTCCATAAAAGCTGTACTCATCACCTCGTCCTGCAAAATCTTCAGATCCTGTTTTATTAATAACTACATCACCATCAATTTTCAATGCTCCGCCATTTATCACTAAAAACACTACTTCATCGTCGCTCGCAGATTCATACGTACCAGATTTGATTTCTGCTTCTATACCATCCACTACATACGCACCTTTATAGATAACAGTTCTCCCATCTATCGTAGTAGTTAAGCTACCACTTTTTAGATCGGTATTATTATCACCGTCATCGTCTTCAATAATAGAGTATCCCCCCGTCCCACTTTTATCAACACTCTTTTCATTACTCATAAAATTCATCACTACAACCACTATCACAGCAACTAATATCACACCAGATAAGCTTATCCCAGTAACTACCCACTTGCCATTTACTTTTCTTAATCCAGCTTTGTCTTTTTCTTTACCCATTTCTATTCTATTACTATTATTTTTGTCTACTATATTTAAAGTATCCTTTTGTTCTTCCATACCACTATTATACATATATTATTTATAAGCACAATCATCAATCCAGCGTAAACCACTCTCTTACTTCATAATCGTCTCCAGCCACATCCGCTACCGCCAGCAATGGATCATATTCCAAAAATTCCTGTCGAAACTTCAAAAATGATTCTGCCGCATATCGCATTTGTCGCTGTTTTTTACTATCTATCGCCATCAACCCTCCACCAGCATAATCGTTCTTTCTATACTTTACCTCCGTAAAATAGATCTTACCGTCACATATAGATATAATGTCTATCTCATAAAAATAAGTCTTATGATTTCTGGCTACTATCTCATGTCCTTTTCGTACCAAATATTCCGCCACCACTTCCTCACCACGTTGCCCTATCGATGTTGTATTTTTTACAACACTGTTACTTTCTATGCCATATCCAGTCATGCTCTTACATGGCTCAAAACTACGTCTATGCTCTGGACAAATCCCATATTCCATTATTGCCCTCCTATGAGCTGCCGTACCGTAGCCCATATGCCGGTCAAACCCATACTCAGGATATTTCGCCGCCATCTTAATCATATATCTATCTCGTGCCACCTTCGCCACTATCGACGCCGCAGATACTTCGCGTATTCTATCATCCGCTTTTACTACCGTAGATACATATTTCCCCAACGGCGTATCAGACAAAAAATTCACCTTGCCATCTATTATTATCTGCGAAAATGATACATGCAATCTCTGAACCTCCTTTACCGCTCTCCTTGTCGCAAGTTTTAACGCCTCAGATATCCCCACTTCATCCAGTTCATTATTTGTCACCCATCCAAGCCCTACCGCTGTCTCAGTTAGTATTATTTCACTTAACCGCTCACGCTTCTTTGCAGACAACTTTTTTGAATCTTTCAATTCCAGATACCACTCCTCCGTAGTATCTGGCAATATCACTGCACCCACAACAAGCGGCCCCGCTAAAGGGCCGCGTCCTACTTCATCTATACCAAGTATTGCCATTAGGCTTCTTTGGTAGTTTCCGTTTTGGTTTCTTCGGGAGATTCAGACTTTGTTGCTTCGGTAGTTTCAGTCTCTACAACGTCCGACTTTGCTTCCTCAGCTGGAAGCTCAGCAGTCTCTACTACTTCTGCCTCAGGCTCTTCCACTACAGTAGTATCGTTCACTGCTACACGATCAAAGTCCTTGCCTTTCAATCTTGCGGACTTACCAGATCTCTCACGTAGATAGGTAAGGTTATTACGGCGTACCTTAGAACGCTTAGTAATCTCAATCTTCTCTACTAGAGGCGAATGAATCAAATAAGACTTCTCTACGCCCACGCCAGACGTAACTTTACGTACTACTATTCGCGCAGTATGAGATTCCTTACGGTCTACGCGAATCACTACGCCCTCAAAAGTCTGCAAGCGGAATTTACTACCTTCCTTAATTTTCTGAGTAACTTTCACAGTATCGCCAGACCGTACATCCACTACAGCCTTCTTCTTCTGTGCGTCACCAATCTGCTTTAGAATAGAAAAACTCATCTTTATTTAACCTTTATATTATTATATTAACATATATTCTACCATACTTATCGCCAAAACGCAACACTTATATCTGTTACTCCAGCACAATTGTCTTCATAATTATCCTCGACCAAGTTATATAGCATTTTATGCTTTCAACGCCAATCGCACTCGCTCTTCTACAGGCAGCTTCTGGTCTACTTTTTCTAGTGTCGCCGTAGCCTCTTTTAAAGAGAATCCTAACGCCATCAGAGCATCCAAAGCTTCATCATTTACGGCTACTGAAACAGAACCCGCCACATCTGTCGCTCCATAATGACTTGGTATGCCTACTTTGTCGCGAATATCTACTATTACCCTCTCAGCTGTCTTCTTTCCCACCCCAACAGCCTTCGCCACAAAAGCTGCATCAGCATTTGCTATAGCATTTCGTACCGCTTCCACCTCCGCCAAAGACAATATCGCTATAGCTGCCTTCGGCCCTACACCCTGTACGCCTATCAACAACTCAAAAATCTTCTTCGCCGCCAAACTACCAAATCCATACAGCTCTTCCGCATTTTCACGCACAGCATGATAAGTATAATACTTTTTCTTCTCGCCTAAATTAATCGCTTCGAAATCTGGCACAGGCACCGCCATCTCATACCCCACCCCATTAACATCGAGTATTATACCATTGTTACCAAATTTTTCTTCTACTATGCCATTAAGATGTGCTATCATACACTATATTGTAACATATCTTATTATCTAACAATCGTTGTCATCTCTTTCGCGAATTAGAAAACCTGTCCACCGCCTGCACTTCGCCCTCACGATACATCAACCCACAAGTTACCGCTGCCGCCAAAGCATCCGCTGCATCGTCCGGCTTCGGCTTTACTTTTAGCCCCAAGTGCACTCGCGCCATTTCCTCCATCTGTGTTTTAGTGGCGGATCCATACCCAGTCAAAGCCTTCTTTATCTCATTTGGAGTATATTCACGTATTTTCGCGCCATATTGTTGTGCCACCAACAATATTACACCACGCGCCTCCGCCACAGCTATACCCGTAGTGATATTCTTCGCAAAAAACAATTTTTCCACCGCTACTACTTCTGGTTTTGTCTGCTCAAATACCAATTTTAATGACTCATATAGCTCCTTTAATCTTTCTGGCATCGGCGCATCCACCATAGTAGACACTGCGCCATAGTCCAGCGCTTTAGCATCCGCCCTGCTAGACGTTTCTATCAGCCCAAACCCACATATACCTATACCAGGGTCTATCCCAAGTATTCTCATTTTACATACCTTATCAATGTTTCACGCAAATCTTTTGCTGGTATCACAAAGGAATCTTTTACCGTACGTGGCGCTATAGCATGCAAAAACCCAAGTTTCTTAGCTTCCGCTATTCGCTGATCTGCCCTAAAAGCCGACCGTATCTCGCCACCTAGCCCCACCTCACCAAATACCACATATTCTTCGCCCAGCTTCCTTCCAGCCACCGCAGAAGCTATCGCCATACATACAGCAAGATCCGCCGCCGAATCATTCAATTTCATTCCACCTACTACATTTACAAATATATCTTTATCGCCTAATTTTAATTTAGTTCGTCGTTCCAATACTGCTATCAGCAAATTCAATCTATTCATATCAAACCCACTCGCCGTACGCTTAGGATAGCCATAATTGGATTTTGTAGCAAGTGCCTGTATCTCCACTAATATCGGTCTATTCCCTTCCACCGTAGCCAATATCACCGATCCATCCGTATTTGTTCGTTCGGCCAGCAGTGCTGCCGAAGGGTTCTGCACCTCCTTTAGCCCAGATCCAAACATCTCAAATATCGCCACCTCATTGGTAGACCCAAACCTATTTTTCACCGCACGCACTGTTTTGAACCCTCCATACCTGTCACCCTCAAAATTAAGCACTACATCCACCAAATGTTCCAACACTTTTGGCCCCGCTAGTGTACCATCTTTCGTAACATGCCCCACTATTATTACTGCCGTATCCGTAGCTTTAGCTGCTCGTATTATTAAGTTACCACAATTTGTCACCTGAGACACAGTACCAGGCGCCGAAGATATTTCATCCATTGCGAGCGTCTGAATAGAATCTACTATCACTAGATCAAACTCATCAGACTCTATAGTCTTAGCTATATCATTACCAGACGTACTAGCCGCAAAATTTAGCTTCTCAGATTTTGCACCAAGTCGCTCTGCCCTTAACTTTACCTGCCCAGCACTTTCTTCGCCAGACACATATAGTACATCATATTTTTTTGCTATATTCGCACATATTTGCATTAGTAAAGTAGATTTTCCTATGCCAGGCTGCCCAGCCAATAACGATACCGACCCCATCAGTATACCACCACCAAGCACAATGTCCAACTCACCAAACCCCGTCAAAAGCCGCGCTTTTGCATCTGACGGCGCTACAGTACTAAGCTTCACAAAGTCTAATTTTTTTCCAGAAGCTTGCCCCTTATTAAGCGCCGACTTTTTACTATTATCTGGTTCTACGACTTGCTCTACAAGCGAATTCCAACTGCCACAATTTGCGCACTGCCCCATCCATTTAGCATAGCTCGTCCCACACTGCTGACACACATACTGATTCTTAGCTTTCATTAGTACTATTATATCACGCTAATACCGAGGTGGTAGCTCGTTCACATATGTAGGCATCATTAGCCCACTATCCTCATTAGCTTCATCTGCACCACTTGTTTCCATCACCTCGCCCGCCCACAAATACCATGACGGGTCCATATTTATAATCTCCGCCGGGATCATAGAATTTGCACCAGTGCCTGCGCCATAAGAGCGACCAAAAGATACTTGGCCTCCAGATATCACTGCACCATTTATGCGCAACTGAGTAGAACGTGCTCCAACATCCGATTCATTATATAGATTACAGGTTTCAATATTTCCCTTCGCTATCAATATCGCATCTACCCTTTCTACATCGCAATTAATAATTACATCATTTGCATAGATTATCACCTTTGGAATAGATTCCAACGTTGTGTATTCGCCACTATATGTTATATCTTCATCTATTATGATAGTACCAGTGCCAATATACATCCTATTAATGTTACTAAGAGCCCCCACCTTATACACATTTGGCACATACCATATATTTTCTTCACCTATTTTTTCACTAATTTTATTTGCAAATTCATCTATGATTATCCCACTACCACCAGAATAGTTCAAATCACCTCCACTAGAATTACTACCGCCAGGATTTATGACCGAACTATTGTTGCCAGGCCCCTGATAGCCAGATGTACTACCTCCCTCTAGAGGAAATGAATAATTAGGGCTCAATTTTCCTTCATTATTACCTGCGAACCCCAATGCAGCACCACTAAATAGATTGCCTGTACTGCCAGAGCCAGTTTCCACGGATAGTTCACCCCATGAACCAAATTTACGCGGAAGATCCACAGAACCAAGACTATATCCATCCAATACCGTTTTATTAGCCAAAGGGACATTCACCCCATTCTCCACGAAGACATCGCCACCCCACACCTGAAAGCTAGGCTTCTTTACTACAGGTCCACATTGCTCAGCAAAAGTCCAAGAATAAGAACCTTTTTTCTCCTCTTCATTCCACTCTGTCGTCATGACCGCATCACCAGCCACGGTTGCTGGATATACCCCCACCTGCACACACATCATAGTGCCAGCGGGCACATCGAGCACTTTCTTTGTTATTCCACCCCCTTCAGAGTCCAGATTCAGCGTATTAGGACCCACATTCCAAGAAGTACCTTTTAAATCCTTTTCATCACAATTACTTACCTCATTCCCTTCCTCATAGATACACACTCTCACTTTAGGGTCATCTACTTTTGTCGCATAATCATCACTCACATTTACATATTTATTGTATCGCTTTCCAACCGTTACCACTGGATTAAGCGATAAGGTCTGTTCTTCTCCTGCATATAGAATAGGAATCTGATCCATGCTAACGCTATTATTAAAGTTATAGGGGACCATTATTTCTACAATATTACTTTCCAAAGGATCTATATTCACCTCGCTACTAAACTCACCCTCACCCCCACCGCGATCATTGTATGCCACATCCACCCGCTTCGGAGTATTTCTCCCACTCTCATTACAATTTGTCGCAGCCTGTATGAACACAGACTTCCCCACATCGTTCATATTTATAAGACGAGCAGAGCCAAATCCAGTCGTACCAGTACTACTAGACTCTCTATTGAGAACTTGGCTCACGGCACATGAAGCAAAGTCCATCGATCCATAACCCATTTTTATAGAATAAACATTTTGCCAACCTAAATCGTTGTTTCTGTTAAAATATTCGCCTATAGTACCATTAATTCCATAAATGGTTCTCCAATACCATGCTTGAACTCTAGGAGTAAAGGTTGCCCATATTGGCAACTCGTCACGAGGCTTTGCATACATAGGCCCATAACTCCCATCATTCCAATCTCCATAGGGACTACCACTTGCAGCGTTCCTTACCTTAACCTCAATACTAGACTCCGTCCCGCCTACTGCCACCGCACACACCCTAGATGTAGTTTTGCCATTCGGATAATCAACCGGAGACTTTCCGTCCGCCCTAAATTCCAACCTCTCGCAAACCTTTTGCCCAGGATATATCGTTATTGTATCCCATTCATCTTTCCAGATTTTTGATTCCCTATCAATTACTAGCCCAGAAGCAGTAAGTACTCCAGTATTACTGTTGGATGATCCTTCCCTATAAATAATATATTTTGCCTCACCTACTCCATCAGTCCTTTTCAGATAATGACGAAACGTTACTTTACACCCACTTCCAGGATCACAATCTGGCAGAATCAAAGTATCGCCAACAGTATACTCCCTGACATTCGATCCACTTTCTGGCTTCCATCTATGGCTTGCATCATAATCTACCATCCTACAACCATTAACCCCTCTTCTGCAATCATCTAAATCTGTATCCTTCTGTGTTAATGCTGCAGATGTCCCAACAAAAAACCCTGGCACTTTGATGCTTAATCTTATCGAAGATGCATCCGAATAGCAAAACCAGGAGAATCCTCCATCTCATAGAAACAACGGAAAAAATTAACGCTAATATCATAGTCACAAGCAGATTTATCGGCTCGTTTAGTACATGTCTTTCCTTTAATCGCATCACTCACTTTCAAAGTAACCCTTGCTGAAGTAGACATAATTTCATCAGCATCATTATATGTTAAATTGCCATCTACTCGCGTCCCCCTCCTAGCCAAAGAACGATTCAAATATCGACCATAACTATTACTCGATAACCCATCAATATTTAAAGGAGTAAATTTGTAGTTAGCTCCATCGTAAATGCTAGCGTTGCTACAAGTCAACGTGCCACCCTTAGAAAAAGGCGCGTCTGTAGATAGCTTTGGATGTCCAGGTCCAGTAGTGAACATTTTGATACACGTAGCTGGCTGCCTATCATACTCATCGCCATCATTATCAATCACTACACCATGCATATAAACATTAATTACATCATCAGCACCATTATAGTCTACTGTAGCTTCAATATCACTAGCATTATTAGAACTACTAATCCACATTGCGCCATTAGCCCCAGTACCGTTACAGGCACCGTACAAAGATGGATTGATATCCATAGTCACATCTTTACATTTCACAGCACTAGCCTTGGTCACACAAAAACAAACATTCATCACTATGCAAACCATCATTATCACTATAACTACCTTCAACCTACGCATTATGCATCATCCTCACTAGAAGGCAAGACCAAACCACGTGCCTTTGCTAATTCCAGATAATCATCCGCAACAACAGGATCTTCTCCATATATACGTTCATAATAATATATTAAATAAGCCGTCTGCCCAGTAGGGTAATGTTCCTCTGCACTATAAGCATCAGATAATATCTGGGATCCATATCGTTCAGTGCTATTTCCTACGTCATAATTATACAGTACGCCTGCACGTGACGCATATGTTGTAGATATTGTTTCAGCATTATCAGTAGCCTCAATTTCTTTGTCAGTGGCTACTATTAGTCCCTCCATATCACCACTAGCCACATAATTCTCCCATTCATCAAACAACATCTCCCGACCCACCACGTCTTCCTCGCTAATGTCTACAGAATAGTTCATATTTAGCACCACAGCCGCTGCCAACCCACTTATTACAAAAAACATACACCCAAGAAAAACCAATAACCCTCTATCGCCTCTTTCCTTCTTGACATCCTCCATGCCACCATTTTTACCACAAACGTCTTCAAAACACCATCAAAAATACAAACTAATCACTAGCAAAATTATCTCTCCACCAATTATCTGCTGGCCCCGCCGTCATCAATATTACCAAATACCCATTGTCCACATATCGTTTTACCCTTCCCTCAAGGCCATCACCCAAACTCGCCGCTTCTACCACCTCTTTATTATTTAGCTCACCAATCAATTCTTCTGGCGTCAAAATAGGTAAATTAGGATCTTCACGTGTCAAATACGTAGGTAGCCAAAAAATTTTATCTGCTCCTTCAAATGCATTGTAGTATCCCCTTCTCACCTCATGCTGTCGTGTATTTTGATGCGGCTGATACACCACTATCACGCCTTTCTTATTACGCATTTTTGCCTCGTCTTTTGCCACGCCAATCGTCGCCGCTATTTCTTCTGGATGATGAGCATAGTCGGTATATACCCCATCAGCAATACGTTCGAATCTTCGCCCTACACCAGGAAACTTATTAAGCGTTTCAATGATCTTCTCCTTTTGTAATTCAGGGGCCATTTTCATTATTACCTCGGCAGCTAATGCTGCATCTTCTCTACGCACTTCTCCGGCCAATTTAAAATCATCCTTATCAAAGCTACTAGATTCTATCACTGTCTCACTCTGCTTCTCAAACTGTTCAAACGCCTCTTCATATTCGCTCTTTGTAGGATAAATATCCGGATGATCATAACTTACCGTCGTCACTACAGCAATCCACGGATAATACTTCAGGAAATTCCGATCATATTCATCAGCCTCATACACAAAGAACTTATCCTCAGGATGATATGCTCCACTTGGCGCAAACCCCAACGTAGTGCCTACTATATAAGCAGCTGGCAACCCCAGCTTCAGCGCTGCCCAGATTATCATCGCCGTAGTGGTAGTTTTGCCATGCGTACCTGCCACAGCCACCATCCTAAGCCCCAATTTATACACCAAATACGCCGTAAAATCATCTCGCTTTGTGCATATTACCCCAGCATCCCTTGCTAAGATCAGTTCGTCATGATCTTCCGGTAAAGCCGAAGTATATACAAACCAATCAACTCCTTGTTCTAACTTTTTCCTCAAGAATTCCCCATCCTGTTTACCAATCTCTACATCTATCCCAGCATCCTTAAGCTCATCATATACAGCACCCTTGCCCAAATCCGATCCACTTACATTTATCCCTGCCCGCTTAGCCATCAAAGCCAAAGGACCCATACCAGTACCAGATATCCCAGATATATATACATTCATGCTATAATTATACAATGATTATCAAATCAGAACAAGAAATGATAGATTTCGGCATGAACTTTGCCAAAGAATTGGTTCGCCCTCAGTCCTTGGCAACAATTATAGAATTAATAGGAGATGTAGGCTCTGGTAAGACCACGTTTACTCGCGGCCTCGCCACAGGCCTTGGTGTTATCGATCCTATTACGAGCCCCAGTTTTACCATCTCAAAATCCTATGCCCTCCGCAATGGCGGAAACCTAATTCATTATGATTTTTACCGCCTTCCAGATCCTGGACTCATGTCTGACGACCTATACGAAAATCTCCAAAACCCCAAAAACATCATTGTTCTCGAATGGAGCAACTCCGTAGCCAATATTCTACCAAAAGAACACATTACGGTTACCATCACTTATACTCCAGATAACTTCCGCGAGGTCACAATATGAGACTCTATCTTGATACTAGCACACCAGAGACAATCCTCCAGCTAGACGACAAAGAATATCGATATACATTCGCAAATAACCTTGCAGAAAAACTCTTATCATTCATCCAGGATAGATTATCAGAGAATAATAAATCATTTTCCGATATTACAGAAATCACATTCATGTCTGGCCCTGGTTCTTTTACTGGCCTTCGCATAGGCGCATGTATAGTCAATACTCTTGCCAGCGAACTAGGTATCCCATTATATGACCACCACAACCAACGCCAACCAATAATAATCCCAAACTACGGCCGCCCTGCTAACATTTCAGCCCCCCGTAAATAAAATCTGCCACTAGCTCTTACGACGTAAGAGATATTTTACAGCATACATCATCAACACAGACATAATCACAATTGAGATACCTTCCAGTAATGTCAGTATCATTAATCCCCTAGTAGTATCTGGTCGGAACACGGTACTTTCGCCCAACGGAGGTACATAGGTCGGATCGCTGGGGTCATAGGCTATCTGTACGCTTTCGTCCACTCCCGCTAACTCCGTACTTATCATGTTCAAGTTCATTCCAGCAAGCTTCAAACCAAATTGCGACCCCCAGGAATCCCTATCAGCATGGAATACACGTATTATCGCCCCCTCGCCCACTGGCACATTTATGCCAGAATATGCCAAACTCTCACCGTCCACACCAGTATATACCTCACCATTTTCACGAATAGCAATTTTCCCTACAACTGCATCATGTATCCCACCCATATCTATAGCCAACTTATTATCTATATACACAAATGTGTCGTCATCTGCTTCAATGCTAAATTCCTCCGTCCCATTCGCTAGTACCGTAAAAGGCACTGCAAAACTCATCGTAAACAAATGATTGTGTCCATCCTTGTTTACGATATCACCATCACTAAATTCCACATCATCCAAAGGATAAAAATTCCTTTCATCAAACAAAAAAGCAGTTTGACTATCATCAAACCGCAATTCCAACATTCCCGCATAACCTGCACTCTTACCATCCACGCTATCAAACCATCGCGTCATGTCGATACCTCTATTCGGTAACAGACGCCCCGCAACAGCTGTAGGTAAATATCGTTCATTTAGTTCGTAACTAACCAACCCTTGCTCTATACGACCATTATTGTATCCACATTCATTCCACTCAAACTGACGCTTTTCCAATATATCTTTTGTACCTATGTCGTATATATTTACACACTCATCCATCCGCTGATCATAATACATTACTGGCAATTGGACCAAACCGTCACTGCCTACTTTAGCATTAGCCAGTATCGCATTCGGAGTCTTAGATATCGTATTTTCTGTTATTCTATGTACTGTACTCGCTAAGCTTATAGTAGTTGCAAACACACCGAGACTCATTACGCTCAGTACCACGGCACCCCATACCCACTTTTTTTTATGCTGTGTCTGCTTCATTTTATTATAGTATAAGCCTTTTCATATAAATTATCAAGCCATTACATTGAATTATTATTATCATTTTCACTAGACGAAGGGATTCCCAATCTTTCATCAGATAACAGGTTTTCATCAAATGGTTTTTCATAAGTATCTAACGCACGCACATCCACCTGTATTTTTTCCAAATATTCATCTATCACATCCATAGTTATTTTTCCACTTTTTTCGAAAACATATTCCTCTTCCTGCTTTTCATTCTCTTCTTCTATTTCTTTCTCATCTGGTAAAAACCCTGGCCTTGATCTATCCAAATATATATCACCAGAATTATGATATATTGCCAAACTCACACCTGTAGTAGCTACCGATATTACTATTGATGCCAACCCAAGCAATACTAGATTCCTTCCTCCGCTGGTAAATATCCACTTTTTGATCTTCTTACGCGTCATAATCTACCTTTCAGGTTATTTACTAGCTTTACATGTTCAGATATCAGGCTACGCATTTTTAATACGCCTTGAGACATAATCTTGCGCTTTTGCTGCACTAACTGTAATTTGTCATAAAACTCACCTGGCTCTTCCTTGCAATTCATGTTCACTAGTTCTTCCAATGCCTGCTGATAAGACACAAAATCATTCACAAACAAAGCTCGCGTCTCTACGTATTTATTTTGATTTTCCACCAAACCAGCGCTCGATAGATTATTTTCTACTAGTCGCACATTTAACGGCGTGATAAACTTCACCAAAATCGTTTCATAATATCCACCTAAATATACGCGCACTCTAGAATCTTCTTTCTGGACTTTCTTTAAGCCTTCCTTTATCGTGTCACAATGCGATAAAATCGCCGTACTCTGCTCATCCGTCAACTCTGCTGCATTAACCGAATTTATCCCTAAGAGCTGCAAAACCACAGCAAACAATACGCAAATGGTTAAGCCACTTCTCTTCATTCTTCCATTATAGCACATCTTCTCGTCCGCACTATTCAAATTTACGATGCCGCTTACTCCTACGGCACAAGCCTAACGCAGTTATTCCTATTATTAATGTCATCGGTAGCATGTGCATTGCTGTCACTCCTTCACCACTTCCTTGACTACCACCACCAGTTACTGGCGATTTATTAGTAGTATTAGAGGTCTTATTAGCATCATCATCCACAGAAGTATTCGGCACCGCTATGTCTCCATCATCATTTTCTTCTTCCTCTATACCATGGCTACTATCAGAACTGCTCTGACTATCAGAATCCTCATCCTCCGTCACAGTTGTCGTCGTTTCACCATGCGATGTAGCTTTTGCTGCCATTACATTCAATGTATTACGCTGCCTAATCTCATCAGATACAGGCGACCCACCTACCTTTTTCAGTTTAATAGCATAATTGCCGTTTATCTGGTATTCATTCTTTAATTCATACTTTGTTATTCCTATGTCAGTTTTAAAAATACCATCCTTTACAAAATTTGCAGCATCACCATCTACGCTTATATATACTTCATAATAATTGCTGCCTCCTATAGTCGCAAAAGTAAGCGCTTTCAACTGTGCACTCTTTCTTGAAGACATTTCATATATCAATTCATTACTTTCTGGTGTAATTCCTTGCCCTCTATAGTTATTTGGGCCATAATAGTAATCATAAGAATCGTATCTTTCTATCCCGTTAAAGTACACCATATCCAACAATGCAGATATATAAGCAATGTGCCATTTTCTCTTATCAGAGGAATGTTCACCCCAAGAATTTTGCAATATAAATGCACCTCTCTTAGTCTGGCCAGCATATTCATATTCCCAATCATCATCCCATCCCACTATTGCCATAGCGTGGTAAGTCTCATTACAAGCCCCAGATTGATCATTAATAATAGTATAGCTCGTCGAGGCTTCATTAACATACCTACATGCATCCAAATCATTATACGGAAACTGAACCGATACTCCTCCATACTTTTGAATTACATCCTTTATTCCTCTTATCCCTGAACTATCCGCTCCTCTGCTACCATCAAAACTATACCGCGCTGTACCTATGCCAGTTATAACAAAATCTGTCTTGCTAGCATCATTTACCTTATTGAAATCTTGCTTCTCAGCATATGCCCCATCCACTAATATACTATCCTTATTGCTAAGACTCCAAATGTCTTCATATCTACTAATACTAGCCAATCTGCTATCATTATTTTTCATTACACTCGTAAAATTCGCTTCAGACATTATTGCCAATGGACTCATCAATGAAAAGATTAATTGCGCATTATAAACACCATCTCCCAAACGCCCTCGACGATCAGCACCAGTGCCATTCAAGTACCTGTCAAAATACACATTCGTCGCATTCTCCTGTTTATACGCACTATCGCCCAAAATTGTCATATAGTCAAGATGCTTCGCCGATACCTCATAATACCAATGCTGCTTAGCCAAAGCATACTCCATAGCGGTAGTAGCAGCATACAACCCACACAACCCCTCACTATGCTGATCCTTATTTCTCACATTTCCGCCTACCTCGTCTCTCATATCATAATAAGCCGGAAAAGTTTCCGACGCTCCTACCAAATAGCCATCATCGCTATTCTCAACCATAGCGCCCACATCACCTAACTCACCCGCCGCAGTTATCTCATAAGCGCTTACATTACTCGCATCAACATTTATCTTATATACGCCTACCCCCACTGCGCCCAACAATGCCAATAGCATTATGCTAAATACAATATACTTTTTCCTTATACGTTTTATTTTCATTTTTGTGTTAACCTTTTATAGCTAAATATTATCGCATTCTGCAAAAAAGTCAAGCATTTTTTACCGTATTTCTACTATTCCCCACATTGTTTAATTACGTCTTAACATTACCGTAAAAGCTTCACTTGGTATATCTACTTTGCCAAATCTCTTCATGCGTGCTTTACCACGTTTTTGCTTCTCAAGCAATTTTGCTTTTCTATCACGATCTCCGGTATGTATCTTTACTGTTACGTCTTTACGATACGCACCTATCGTCTCTCTAGCTATAATTCTTGCCCCTATCGCCGCCTGCAATGCCACTTCGTAATTTTGTCTCGGGATCACCTCTTTCAACTTCTTGGTCACTTCACGCCCTATCACCTCCGCTTCACTACGATGGCATATTATAGACAATGCGTCCATCTTGTGTCCCGCCACTAAAAAATCTACCCTCACCAAATCTTCAGGTCTATATCCATTTAACTCATAATTAAACGAAGCATACCCACTGGTTACAGACTTTAACTGATCATAAAAGTCCGTCAACAAATTCGCCATCGGCGCCTCAAAATCTATCACCGCTCGCTCTTCTATATAGCTCAAGTTCGTCTGATGACCACGCTTTTCATTGATAAGATTCAACACATTACCTATCATGTTTTTCGGTAAAATTATCTCGCCCTTTACCCAAGGCTCACGTATCTCCTTTACCTCACTCACGTCTGGCAAATCCGCCGCAGATTTTATCTCTATCGTCTCACCATTGTTCATCACTACTTCATAGTTCGTCGATGGATTCGTCACTATAAGATCCAACCCAAACTCTCTTTCTAGCCGCTCTTTTATAATATCCATGTGTAATAGTCCCAAAAACCCAATCCTTAGCCCAAATCCCAACACCGGCGAATTCTCTGGCTCAAACCTCAGTGCCGAATCTGACAAAGCCAATTTTTCTATCGCCTCCCGCAATTCCTTATACTGATCATTACTCACCGGGAAAAACCCCGCATACACAAAAGGTAACACATTCTTATATCCAGGCAACGCCTCTGCCGCTGAATCTTTCGCGAGAGTTACCGTATCACCCACCTTGGCCTCACGCGTAGTTTTTAGGTTCGTCACTATATATCCAATTTCACCCGCTTTTAAGCTATCACGCGGCGTCATCTTTGGCGTCAATACCCCCACCTCTAGCGCCAAGCCCTTTGTCTCTGCCGCCATCATCAATATCTCCGCATTCTTCGTGATCTCTCCCTCAAAAACACGCACATATAGTACTACCCCACGATAATCATCAAAATACGAATCAAAAATCAACGCACGCACAGCCCCACTAGTACCACCATCCATATTTCGTGACGATTCCGACTCTACCACTGCATCCAATATTTTGTCCACCCCATATCCAGTCTTACCAGACGCTTCAATTATTTCATCTCTAGAGCACCCAAGTAAATTTATGATTTGTGCCGCAGTCGCCTCTACGTCTGCAGCTGGCAAATCTACCTTATTTATTACTGGAATTATCCTCAAATCCTGCTCTATAGCCAGATACACATTCGCTAGCGTCTGTGCTTGTATCCCCTGAGTGGCATCTACTACCAGGATTGCGGTCTCCACCGCCTGTAAGCTTCGACTCACCTCATACGAAAAATCCACATGCCCCGGCGTATCTATCAGATTTAGAGTATAGCCTTTCCACTGCATTGTCACTGGCGCCAGTTTTATAGTAATACCTTTTTCCCGTTCTAGTTCCATGCTATCGAGCAACTGCGATTTCATCTCTCGCTTTTCCACCGTGCCAGTTAGTTCCATCATCCTATCAGCTATTGTGCTCTTACCATGGTCGATATGTGCTATTATGCAGAAATTCCGTATCTTATCCATTTTTAGCCTTAACCTTTAATTATATCACGCTTACGCCAAAAAGTCAAATTTAGTCTAGCCCTTTCATCGTGAGTGACAACCTACCCTTATCATCTATAGCTACCAGTCGTACGCGTACCTTATCGCCCATATGTAGCACCTCTTCTACACTTTTTAGCCTCTTATCAGATATTTGCGAAATATGTAGCATCCCGTCTATTCCAGGAAGTATCGTTACAAAAGCCCCAAAATCTTTGATGCCAGCCACCGTACCATTATAGATCTTACCCACTTCCGGCTCTTCCACTAACCCACGTATCCAGTCCAAAGCCTTTTGAATTTTCTCGGGATCCGTGCCAGATACCGTCACTAATCCATTTTCTTCTATATCTACCTCTGCTCCAGTCTCCGACGTAATTTTATTAATCATCTCGCCACCTTTACCTATCACCGCACCAATCTTGTCTGGGTTTATCATTAATTTCTCTATTTGCGGTGCATATTTACTTATCTCCGCTCGTGGCTTATCTATCACGCTCACAATATGGTCCAATATAAACATCCTACCAGCATGACTTTGCTTTATGGCTTTTTCAAGTATCTCCACAGGTAACCCATGTACTTTCATATCCATCTGAAGAGCCGTCACACCCTCTTTCGTTCCAGTCACCTTAAAATCCATATCCCCAGCAAAATCTTCCGCATCCATTAGGTCCGTCAGTACATATGCCTTATCTATATCATCAGCTTCAATAGCCTGACCTTTAGGTACATCCACCATTAACCCCATTGCCACACCAGACACAGGTCGCTTTATCGGTACACCAGCATCCATCAAAGCCATACAAGACGAGCATGTAGCCGCCATAGATGTAGACCCGTTTTGCGACATTATCTCCGTTACGCTTCGTATCGCATACGGGAACTCCTCTTCACTCGGCAACACCGGCATCAAAGCACGCTCAGCCAAATACCCATGACCTATCTCACGCCGCCCAGGCGCCCCCATTCTACCCGGCTCACCTACAGTATAAGGCGGTGCATTATAATGATGCATATAGCGCCTCTTGCCATCTGTCACCTCCATTGTATCCACATCCTGCGCATAACTAAGAGGTGCCAACGTCACAATATTCATCGCCTGCGTCACACCCCTAGTAAACAGTGATGACCCGTGCACCCTTGGAAGTATCGACACCTGTGATGACAACGGCCTCACCTC
>JAEEGL010267203.1_pt1 | contig 21110 bp, 17 predicted proteins | sample 9134231 | NCBI WGS metagenome assembly JAEEGL01 (sample SAMN16246548, study PRJNA631951) | gut metagenome | biome: gut microbiome; feature: rumen; material: fiber-attached | host: Bos | place: Iran: Karaj | collected 2018-10 | reverse complement strand
CTTGTGCTCTTCGACTCATCATTTTCATAAGATACATATGATCTTAACGATACTCCGATCCTGTCTGCTGCCTCCTGCTGTGTCAGTCTCTTGGATGTTCGCACTTTCCTCAATTCGGTCATTTGCATATACCTCCTTGATGTGATTATGCAATATTTGCATATATATGTCAAGTCGTATATGCAATTATTGCACGCTTTTTGATTTAAGATGTGCAATTCGATTATATGGTCACTAAAGGCTCAGCTCAATATCAATATACCCATCCACCTTTTTGTTACTCAAAAGCACTACCGTCTCCACATGCACCGTATGACAGAACATGTCGGTACAGCGAAACCTCTTTAATTCATAGCCTTTGGATGTCAGGTATTTTACGTCCCGGGCGAGTGTCGCACTGTCGCAGCTGACGTAAACGATTCGCGACGGGGAGACTTCACATATCGCCGAGAGCGCCGCCTCATCCATACCCTTTCTCGGAGGATCGAGCATCACTACGTCCGCGGTTATCTCATCCTTATGTGCGGGAAGATAGTCTTCCGCAGCTGCACATATAAAATCTGCATTTTCTATACCGTTTAGATTTGCATTTTTTTTCGCATCCTCGATCGCTTCCGGTACTATCTCAAGACCATGAACACACTTTGCACGATCTGCCAGGCAAAGCGATATCGTTCCGATCCCGCAGCATATATCCCAGACTTCTTCGCTCCCGGTAAGTGCAGCATACTCTACCGCAGTGGAATACAGTTTTTCGGTCTGAACGGGATTGACCTGGTAGAATGACAACGGTGAAATCTCGAAGGTCTTTCCGAGGAGGATGTCAGTTATCGTGTCGCTCCCCCAAAGCCTATGTATCTCATTTCCCATGATCACGTTAGTGTCATCGTTATTGATCGAAACACATATCGACCTGACTCCGGTGATTTTCGACAGTCTGTCGATCAGCTCATCCTGTCCTGCAATGAATGATCCTGCCCCTCTGTGGCATATGACAATGCAGACCATTATCTCCCCTGTTGCAAACCCTTTCCGGATCAAGACATGCCTTACGATACCGCTACCGTCTGTCTCATTATATGGTGCGATATCATATGTTCCCATATGCTTCAGGATCGCCTCTAGTATCTCTTTGTTTTCTTCAGGAGAGATCATGCAGTCCGTACACGGTATGATGCTGTGAGTTCTGCCCGCATAAAATCCCGCGACCCTATTCCCGTTACGATCCACTCCTATCGGATACTGTGCCTTGTTCCTGTATCTTTTGGGATCATCCATTCCTATGATGGGCTCACATATGCTTTCGACTGTCTCTTCGGCAACTCCTCCGATACGTATCAGATCGTTCTTAACTTTATTCTCTTTTATCCTTAACTGTTCCGGATATGACAATGTCTGTATCTGGCAGCCTCCGCAGCTTCTGTGATTGTCACAGAACGGTTCGCACCTTAGCGGTGACGGCGTAAGAACTTCCTCACGTCTTGCAAACGCAAAGCTCTTCTTTACCTTTGTAAGCTTTGCGGATACAACATCACCCGGAACTGCATCCTTAACAAAAAGGGTATAGCCGTCAACTTTGCCTATACCCTCGCCGTTACTTCCTATATCGTTTATCGAGACTGTCAGGATCTGATTTTTCCTGTATTCCATATAACCTCAGCTTTCCGATGTTTTGCGGATATTTGAATCTATCAGTCTGTTGAACCCGAGCCATCCGTCATCATCCGTTGATGTGAATATCTCTTTCATCGTCTCCATCTTGGCATCGGTGTTATCGGCAAAATGAAGTGCGACCGCTTCCATTAGCGCGGGCTTCTTCGGAGAACCGAACTCATATTCTCCATGATGTGCAAGGATACAGTGAGTAACCTCCGAATAAAGCTTTTTCGGGAATCCTTCTATACCTTCCATCTTTTCCATCGCCATATGGGCTCCCATAACTATATGACCCATCAGCTGGCCCTCGTCGGTATAGTCGTTCTGCGGAAAATCAGACAGTTCTCGCGTCTTTCCGATATCATGGAGCATCGCGACCGTCAGAAGAAGATCACGGTTGAGCATGGGATATGCTTTTGTGTAGTACTCGCAAAGCCTTGTAACACTGAGAGTATGCTCCAGAAGGCCTCCTATGAAACCGTGATGAACAGCCTTGGCAGCTGAGCTCTTCTTAAACTTTGCCGCAAACTCCTCATCCGAGAAGAACGCATCAAGGAGCCGCTTCAGATAAGTATTCCCTATGCCGCTGATGATCGTCTGAAGCTCCTGCCACATCTCATCAACGTTCCTGTCGCTTGTCGGCAGATAATCCGCGGGATCGTATTCTCCTTCACTGCACTTTCTGACACGCTTAATGTTCAGCTGGTTAGCACCTTGGAAACTGTTGACCACGGCATTTACCAGAATGTAATCGAATACGTCAAAATCATCTATCCCGGGTGAATTGGGATCCCATATCATCGCATCAACACTTCCGGTCTTATCCATCAGAACAAGCTTCTCGTAAGGCTTTCCTGTCTTGGTAATGTCTGATTTTCTTGATCGTACAAGGTAGATATCGTTGATCCCCTCACCTTCCTTGAATGATTCTATATATCTCATTTCAGTTCCTCCAATGTGACCTCATATGTCATTTCCGTATATTCGTCACGGCCGGGGCGCTCAAGCTTGACAGTTACGACATCATCCGGCTGATACTTGAGTATCGCCTGTTTGTAATCCGTAAAAGATCCGATATCGATGGTTCCCATCTTGACGATAACATCACCGTTCCTGATACCGGCATTCATAGCCGGAGAATCGGCAACAACCTCTTTGACATACGCTCCGAACGGAACATTTCTGTCTTCGTTCGCTTCCGGTGTGACATCCGTTCCGATGATACCGAGCGTCGCAAGAGCCTGCCCGTTCGATATCTTCTCAATGCTGTCTGAAATATCCGATACAGAGTATGCTCGCAAGAGATTCGGCATATTCCCGGACATATCCTCGTGACAGATAATGCCGACTATACGCCCGTTATAGTTGACAAGAACACCGCTCGCAGCCGTACTTGCATATATGTCGGTTGATATGATATGAACGTTGGAATCTTCCTTATCAAGAACAACCGAATTGGATGTGATCTGTCCCATCCCGACGGACCCTTTTGCCCCGTACGGTGCACCTACAGCAACAACGGGGACTCCAACCGCGGATGTCGCAAGACTGCCGAACTGCGCCATCTCGATATGATCCCTAGTCTTGTCTTCAAGTCTCTCCAGATCTATCGACACAATGCACAGATCATAGTTCATGTCCGCATTCTTAACCCGTGCCGCATATGTCTTTCCGTCCGAAAACGTGACCCTGACATTTTTCGCCTTATGAAGAATGTCCGCAGGCGATACTATGAGTAGCTCTTTGCCGTTATCCGCAATGATGATCCCTGTCGCTGAATCATTGTTCTCGAATGAATTGTTGAACCAGTCCGTATTGGAGCTGATCCCCGATACCGTGACAAGACTCTTCTGCGTTGCATCTGCGATCGCCGATATCTTTCGAAGGAGCGAACGGTAATCCTCAAGTTCAAGATCCTTTTCTATCGTCTCAACTATGTTGTTGACTACAACTTCCTTACCTTCCGTCTGAGAGTTCTCGGCTCCTGATCCTGCATTGCCCGTTCCGTCATTAGCTTTGTTTTCTTCTGTATTATCTGTCTTTTCACTGTCGGGCGTATCCTGTGAGATATCACTTTCAGGGCGCACAAAAGGTTCTACCGGTTCATCTTCCGTAACCGTCTGTTCAACGGGAAGCGATACCGGCTTCATCTCATCCGCAGGATCAAAATATTTCTCAAAAAAGGGAAAGCAGACCAGAAATGCCGCGCATGCGGCCACACCGAAAAGGATCCCAAGGAATATCGTAAGAAATATCTTCTTAAAAAGCTTCCGCTTATTCACAGGAGGCTTCTTGATCGTTTCGGTGATAAACTCATATTTTTCCGAACTGTTTTCTTCTCTGTCTTCCATATCTTCCATAGTCACTAATTATACAAAATATCTGTAAAAACCTCAACAATTCTGCTATCATAAATTAGTTATGAACACTAAGTCCCTGACAACTCTCGAATACAACAGGATAATACAGATCCTCGCCGATCATACCTCAACGGAGATAGGCCGTGAAAAGGTTCTGTCTCTTGTACCGGTAAACAGTATTTCGGATATAGAATACGCTCTGTCAAATACCGAAGACGCCGTATCTCGCATCCTCAGGAACGGATCGATCTCGTTCGTTGCAAGAAAGAGCATGCTCGAGTCCGTCAACAGGCTTAAAAAAAACAGCACTCTTTCTGCCCCGGAGCTTCTTGCAATAGCGTTTCTGCTTGAGAACACTCTGCGTGTAAGATCATACGGAACGGGCGATACCGACACCACAGACTCTCTTTCTGATATGTTCTCGGTATTAGCTCCTCTGTCTCCCTTGTGCAAGGAGATAAGGCGGTGCATACTGTCGGAGGACGAGATCGCCGATGACGCAAGCAGCACTCTCCATGGAATCAGAAGACGGCAGAAAAGCGTCAATGACAAGATACACACTCAGCTTTCCAAAATGGTTAACGATACTTACCGTACGTACCTTCAGGATGCCGTGATAACAATGCGCGACAACCGATACTGCATCCCGGTAAGATCTGAGTATAAAGGTTCCGTTCCCGGGATGATACATGACCAGTCCTCATCTGCTTCCACCTTTTTCATAGAACCGGCTGCGATCGTATCTCTTAACAACGAGCTGCGACAGCTCCAGCTTGAAGAAGAAGCGGAGATCGAGGCAATACTGGCTTCTCTTTCAGGACAGTGCAGGGAACATGCCGAAGAGATCCGATCCGATATCATGATCCTATCCGATCTCGATCTGATATTCGCAAAAGCATCCTATGCTCTCGAGGCGAAAGCATCCCGCCCCTTGTTTAACGAACACGGTATCATACGTCTCAAAAAAGCGAGGCATCCGCTCCTTCCCGCAGACACAGCTGTGCCGATAAACGTGACACTCGGAGACGAATACGATCTTCTTGTCGTTACAGGCCCCAATACCGGCGGAAAAACAGTATCTCTTAAGACAGTCGGTCTCCTGACTCTGATGGGCCAGGCGGGTATGTTCATTCCCGCAGGCGATAAGAGCGAACTGGCAGTCTTTGATGAAGTGTTTGCCGACATAGGCGATGAGCAAAGCATAGAGCAGAGTCTGTCAACGTTTTCATCTCACATGAAAAATATCGTTGAGATCCTCGACAAAGCAACCGATAAATGCCTGTGCCTTTTTGACGAGCTCGGCGCCGGAACAGACCCGACGGAAGGTGCGGCTCTGGCGATATCGATACTTGACAGTCTTCACGCCCGTCACATCCGGACCATGGCCACAACGCACTACAGCGAACTGAAGATATATGCACTCAACACTCCCGGCGTCGAGAATGCCGGATGCGAGTTTGATGTTGAATCCCTTCGTCCGACATACAGACTGCTGACCGGGATCCCGGGGAAAAGTAATGCATTTGCGATCTCCCAAAAGCTCGGACTTCCAAACGAGATCATCGAGAAGGCAAAAGAACAGATATCCGAAAACGATTCGTCATTCGAAGATGTCATCGCACGCCTTGAAAAAGACAGGATCACTCTTGAAGACAACCGGCGCGAGATCGAGAGATACAAGCATGACATAGAAGTCCTTAAGAACACATACGAACAGCGCCGCGAGAAGATCGATGATTCAAAAGAGCGTATAATAAATGAGGCAAAGGAAGAAGCAAGAAACATACTCAAGGAAGCCAAGGAACTTGCCGATTCCGTAATAAGGGATATCAACAAAAACGGCGGCGGCGATATAAAAGACCTTGAAAAGAAAAGGAGTTCTCTCAGGACTGCGATCAACGATAACACCCCCTCTGCCGGTATTACAAAAGCTTCCGGCAAGTCAAAGCATAAAGCGTCTGATTTTACCCCCGGGATCGATGTACGGATCATATCCATGGATCTTAAAGGACATGTACACACAAAACCGGATCAGAAGGGGAATCTGTCCGTACAATGTGGTATCATGAATATAAACACGAACATATCCGACCTTGAGATCATAGAGTCTGCCGACGACAACAGCGGCAAAGCTCTGTCGAAGAAATTCTCCAAGTCTTCCGGTTCTCTTTCGAAGGCCCGCGATATCAGTTCGGAGATAAACCTTATAGGACAAAATGTTGATGATGCGATCGCAAGGCTTGATAAATACCTTGATGATGCATATCTTTCACACCTTCCGAGTGTCAGGATAGTTCACGGAAAAGGGACCGGGGCCCTTCGAAGCGCAGTGACAGGACATCTTAAAAAGATATCATACGTAAGCTCGTTCCGCGCCGGAGAGTTCGGTGAGGGAGATGCAGGCGTAACGATAGTTGAGTTTAAATAAATATCACGATAAAGGAGACAGAAAATGGCTGGAAAACAGAAGATACTTATAGTTGATGATGACGAGAACATCGCTGAGCTCATCGAACTGTATCTGACAAAGGAGTGCTTCGACACTAAGATCGTAAACGACGGAGAATCAGCACTTTCCGTTTTCGAGACATATGAACCGAACCTTATCCTTCTTGACCTCATGCTTCCTGGGATAGACGGTTATCAGGTATGCCGTGAGATAAGATCCAAAAATCCCACGCCGATCATCATGTTGTCCGCTAAGGGCGAAGTATTCGACAAGGTACTGGGGCTTGAGCTTGGAGCCGATGACTACATGGAAAAACCGTTTGATTCCAAAGAGCTCGTTGCAAGGGTAAAGGCTGTGCTCCGGCGCTGCACCAAGATCCCGACTCCTGCTCCTACATCGGATACAAAGGTCGTTGAATATCCCGATCTTGTGATCAGCCTTAACGATTACTCGGTATTGTACAACGGGCAATATCTCGATATGCCTCCGAAGGAGATCGAGCTTTTGTTCTTCCTTGCGTCCCAGCCCAATCAGGTATTCACACGCGAACAGCTCCTCGATCATATATGGGGATATGAATATGCGGGCGATACAAGGACCGTTGATGTTCATATAAAGAGACTTCGTGAAAAGATCAACGACCATGAGTCATGGCGTCTTCACACCGTATGGGGTGTCGGTTACAAGTTCGAGGCACGCTCCGTATGAAGAAAAACCGCAAGCTGTACTACAAGTTCATACTTGCATACGTATGCTTTGCGGCTCTTTGCGTTGTTGTTGTCCTTGCCGTGACATCTCCGATCACATACACATTTCTGGTCAAGCAGAAAGCCAACGAACTCTATCGGTCAGCCAATGAGATAAGCAATACTTATGCCCGGTATTTCTATGACGATTCACTATCTACCGATGACGTGAAGAAACAGCTTCGCGCATCAGGTGATTTTTCATCTCTGACAATATGGATCATGAATACCGACGGTGAAGTCATCTACAACTCCGCCACAGGCGAGAAGGGCAGCAGCTTCACTATAGAAGGCTTCTCGGAAGAGGATATGAGCAAAAGTTTTTACAGGGAAGGTGATTTCTTCGGACATTTCAACGACGAGATGCTCTCTGTCCTTGCGCCTATCACATATAACTATAATCTCAAAGGGTATGTCGTTGTTCACTCACCGCTTGTACGAATACGTGAGCAGCAGAACGACCTGACTCTTATAATACTTTCAACTATAGCTGTTGTATTTGTACTGTCCACATTCATCCTCATCGTGTTCACGGACATAGTGTACATTCCTCTCAAAAAGATCACAAAGGCTACCGAAGCGTACGCGGAAGGTGATTTTACATATCCGATCGATATAGACAAGAACGACGAGATCGGATACCTTGCGGCTTCTCTGACATATATGGCGGATAAGCTCTCGCATTTTGAGGATGACCAGAAGAAGTTCATAGCAAACGTATCACATGATTTTCGCTCGCCTCTCACGAGCATGAAGGGGTATCTTGACGCGATGGCGGACGGCACGATCCCGCCCGAACAGCATGAGAAGTACATAAAGATCGTCAAGAACGAGACCGAGAGACTGACAAAGCTTACCAATAATCTGCTGACTCTCAACAACCTGAACATCACGGGAATGAACCTTGATATCTCTGACTTTGATATTAACAAAACGATAAAGAATACTGTAGCGACGTTTGAAGGTTCATGCAAGAAAAAGCATATATCCTTCAATCTCGTACTGACCGGCGAGAAGCTCTATGTCTCGGCTGACAAAGGAAAGATCGAACAGGTGCTGTACAATCTTATCGATAACGCCATCAAGTTCTCCAAGCCGGAATCATCCATAAAGATCGAAACGAGCGAAAAGAACGAGACGATATTTGTGTCCGTCAAGGACTCGGGTATTGGCATCCCCAAGGACAACTTAAAGCTCATCTTTGACAGATTCTACAAGACCGATCTGTCGAGAGGCAAAGACAAAAAAGGGACAGGTCTGGGCCTGTCCATAGTAAAAGAAATAATAAATGCACATCACGAAAACATAAATGTCATATCGACCGTCGATGTCGGGACCGAGTTCATATTCACCCTCCCGAAATCGCGCTTATCTGAAGACGACTGAACTTACGCCTTCTTCCGTAGCTCCTCAACAAACAGTGCGATCCTTTCCATCGCGATCTTAAGCTTTTCAAGAGAGTAAGCATACGATATACGCAGGAAGCCTTCTCCGCTGTTACCGAATGCTGTTCCGGGAACAACAGCAAGATTCTGTGCGTCAAGGAGCGCGAACGCAAACTCCTCACTCGTCATACCGAACTCCCTGATATCGGGGAATACATAAAACGCACCGAAGGGTTCGAAGCACGGAAGGTTCATCTCACGGAAAGCGTTCATGAGGAACTTCCTTCTGTGATCGTACGACTGTCGCATCTTCTTAACATCCTCGTCGCCGTTCTTAAGTGCCTCTACCGCCGCATACTGGCTCGTTGTAGGCGCACACATTATTGCGAACTGATGTATCTTCGTCATCTGTTCGATGATCTCCTTCGGTCCCATCGCATATCCGAGTCTCCATCCGGTCATCGCATATGCCTTGGAAAATCCGTTTATCACGATCGTGCGTTCCTTCATTCCGGGGATCGATGCGATCGTAACGTGATCGTTCTTGTACGTGAGCTCCGCATATATCTCATCCGACAAAACAAAGATGTCCTTCTCGATACATATCTTCGCGATACCGAGAAGATCCTCCTTCTCCATGATCGCACCGGTCGGATTGTTCGGGAAAGGAAGGACAAGTATCTTTGTCTTATCTGTGATCGCAGACAGCAACTCCTCTGGCGTCAGTCTGAAATCATTCTCATTCTTAAGCTCTATTATTACCGGCTTTGCGCCTGCAAGTATTGCACAAGGTTCATATGAAACGTAGCTTGGCTGCGGCACTATGACCTCATCACCGGGATCTACCATCGCACGCAGCGCTATGTCTATAGCCTCTGATCCGCCTACGGTTATTATCGTCTCCGACTTCGGATCGTAAGTTACACCGAATCTTCTCTTATAGTAATTGACGATCTCGGTCCGAAGCTCTATTAGTCCTGAATTGGATGTATAGAACGTCCGGCCCTTTTCAAGTGAATATATACCCTCATCCCTTATATGCCAGGGTGTGTCAAAATCAGGCTCACCGACACCGAGAGATATCGTATCCTTTCTCTCGCTCGCGATATCAAAGAACTTCCTGATCCCTGAAGGCTTGATATTTACTATTGTCTGCGACAGAGGGTTCCTCATGGTGTCATGATCATCCTTTCGTCTTCATTCTTTTGGTTGAGAACGATGCCATGGTCCTTGTATTTCTTGAGAACAAAATGTGTTGTCGTGGAAAGCACCGAATCAAGTGTCGAAAGCTTCTGGGATACAAATGTAGATATCTCACGAAGCGTCTTTCCTTCCATGAACACGAGCAGGTCAAAACCACCGCTTATAAGATACGTTGACTGCACCTCGGGATACTTGTATATCCTCTCTGCGATCTCATCAAATCCTTTGCCACGCTGCGGGGAAACCTTAACCTCTATGAGTGCGTGTATCCTCTCTTCAGTCACCTTGTCCCAGTCAATGAGTGTATGGTATCCGCAGATGATCCCCTCGGATTCCATTGCCGCAAGTTCATTCGCCACATCTATCTCACTGATGCCGAGGCATACCGCAACCTCCTTAAGATCCACCCTGCTGTTCTTCTCGATGAAACCAAGTATCTCTTCTCTCATAAACGTATCACCTTCCTGTTATATCAAATGTCATCAGACAACCTTATACAGTTCATCGGACTTTGGAGGCTCAAGGAACCTTTTCTCGTCACCGTTTATTATCAGTCTGTCGTTGCCCCTGGTGACCTTTCCGATCACTGCGGCATTTATATCCTGTTTCTTCAGCTGTCTGACTATATCCGATCCGTTTGGTGCCGTGATCAGCATCGATCCGCTCGATATAAGCTCATAAGGATTGATGCCGTATTCCTCACATATCTCAACGGTCTCCTGCTTTATCGGGATGTCCTTCAGTTCTATCTCAAGGCCGCATCCGCTACCCTCCGCGATCTCCCACAAAGCTCCGAATATCCCGCCCTCGGTAACGTCATGCATCGCTGTTACTCCGACATCGGCAGCGATCCTTGCATCACAGACCACCGACAGATACTTCTCGAACCCCTTGGCCGTCTCGACTAATGAGGGTGAAAATCGTCCGAGCAGCTCTTCTTCCTTTTCCTTCGCGATTATGCTCGTGCCTTCAAGTCCGATCCATTTCGTTACGACAACATCATCGCCGGGCTTTGCTCCGGATGTTGTGATAAGTCTGTCCTTTTTGACCTTGCCTATCCCGGTCGCGGTTATAACGATCTGGTTGACAACATCCGTTACCTCGGTATGTCCGCCGACAGTCTGAATGTTCAGCTGTGAGCATACCTCTCCGGCCTGCTGCATGATCTTCTTAAGCTCAGCTTCCTCGGTTCCTATAGGAAGCAGCACCGACAGCATGATACCTATGACCTCGGCACCTGATGACGCGATATCATTTGCCGTAACATGTACAGCCAACGCGCCTATATCATGACTCGTTCCCGTTATCGGATCCGTGGATGTCACAAATATCTCATCATCCGCGATCTCTATCGCCGCACAGTCCTCGCCGACTCCGGCACCGACTATGATCTCCGGGCGCTTATTCCTAATCTGCTTAAATATGGATCTTTTGAGTACGCTTTCCGGTACTTTGCCTGTCTTCAACATTTTACAGCCCCAGCGCAGCTGCCGCAGCTGCCGCGGCGTTAAGTTCTCCGATCGTTGCCTTGACCGCATCGATACTTCCGGTCCCTATGGCTGACTGGATCATCGCCTGTGCCGCAGGATTGTCGGATGCCGTTCCGACCGTTGCCGTTCTCGGTGTAGGCAGATAAGTACTTCTGTTGATCTCGGTCCTCTCGGTCTCCTTACCGTCAACGGTAACTATCTTCCAAAGCTTGCCCGTATATCTGGTATGTGCGGACTGTGTTGATATCGAACCTATCGGTGCCGAAGGATCCGCTATGATCTTATCACCTTCGGGAACGGTCTCGGAAATCTGTTCGCTCTCAAACGTGACCTTTCTGTTCTCGGGTCTTGTCTCAACTCCGTATATGTTGAATATGATCTGCTTGTCTTCCGTCGTGATCCCTTCGATATATATGGGATAATCGGAACTGTTCGTGAACTTGAAGTCCTTGCTCGTTCCGGAGATCGCGGCATCGCTTGACAGATCTACATACGATACGATCATCGAATGATTATGACGCTCGTCAACCTGAAGCTCCGCACGAAGTACCGCATTGTACAGCGTCGAACTGACCTGGCAGATACCGCCTCCGAGGCTCTCTACGACCATTCCGTTTAAGTATGATCCCGCAAGGAAATACCCGTTCTCCTCGGTAAACGGTGAGACCGTTTTGTACATGCTGAACTGATCGCCGGGAAGAAGAACCGTTCCGTTGACCAGTCTCGCGCCGTTCCTTACATTACCCGATCTGTCGGCACTTGATGTCTTGAAGCTTGTCTTAAACGTTCCTATGACATCATGGATCTTCTCAAGATCCTCTGCGCTCGCCTTAGGTACATCCTCGATCACAACAAGGTCTATCGTCACATCATTTCCGTTAAAGCTATCCAAGGTAGACGTGATCCTCGAGACCGATGCGTTCTCATCTATCTTCTCGCCCTTAGTGCCTCCGGTTATCGAAAAATCTCCGTCCTTCTTGGTAAGCGTGGCGTTTACCGCCTCGATATTATAAAGCTGTCCCTGTTCTCTTACGACAGATGCGATCTTGTCCCTGTCAAACTCTACCTCGAGAGGAAACACCTTTTTATCGTGTTCAAGATCCTTTCGCTGCTTGTATCTCTCGACCATGTTGCCGCTCCTGCCGACATACAGCGCATCGGCCACGATCCCGTTATCTTCCCACTTCATTCCGAGGTCCGATGCGGTAACCGTAACGCTGTTGTCTCCAATGGACTTTAGCGTGATGCTCGCAGCAGACATGGATCTTACCTTTTCCTTGATGAGCCTGAGTGCTTCATCATATGTCCTTCCGGAAAGATCTATATCATCAACATATACACCGGGCAGAAAGGTCCCTGACAGATCCCTTTCTATGACAGGCTCGATCTCCATGCTAAAAGATGCCTCATCGCTTGCGGAACTCTCGCTGTTCCTGATAGTTGATATCGCATCCTTGACAAGGCTGTTCGCTCCGGCGAAAAACTCCTCCCCGGAAAACGCATAAACAGAGAGCGGATCGGAGGTTGCGATAAGTGCCACAACAACCGCAGGTATTGCCAGTTTTCTGATGTTAAGATAATGTTTCATCTTATTTGACACACCTTTTGATTTTGTTTATGATACAAGATAAATCAACGTCGGAACAACCATTGCAAGAACGAGGATCCCTATGATCACCGCCGAGATTATCTGCTTTGTCTTCCTATTGTGAAAGTTCATCATTACTGTTTCCTCACTTTGTTCTGATCAGATATTGATAGGTAATTATAAATGATATCACCACTGTTTACAACCATTGTAGTTGTTGCCGGATTCATATTCGTGTTCATGAAGATCACCTTCGAGAAACCCGACAACGGCATCAAAAGCTTCTTCGAAAAAGAGCGCAAGGCCAATGCCACAAGAATAAAGCCTCTCGATGATCTCACATTTATCAAGGTCCCTTTAGATCAGATCCCCGATCCGGAGCCTGCAGCGGGTGAGAAATGTGCTTCCCTCACTCAGGAGATAAAGCTTCTTGGCGACAGGAAGATCGTCAACCTTACAGGGATAACCAACACCGATCTCAAGCTCATGTACGGCGCAGCAAACCTCCCGATACTGACCGAGTACGATCAGAACTTCACATCTCTGTGCAAGGCTCTTTATGATCTCGGCTGCGAATACAAAAGCGCGGGCCATCCCGATGAAGCGATATCCGTCTTCAATGCCGCCATATCTGTCGGTACGGATATCTCGGGCAACTATACCGAACTTGCCCAAATGTACGCCGAGAAAGGACTCTATGTCGAGATCCAGCGCCTCATAAACTGTGCGGGTAACATTCATTCCCTTACAAAGAACGCTACGATATCAAAGCTCCAGGATATACTTGATTCCCACACGTCAGCTGTCATCAAGCTTTCCGACGGTGACGATCCTTCCGGATCGACTGACTCTGCCGACAATATCTTACCAGCGGACATTCTTGACATTTTGGAGACTGTGCCTTACACAGAGTCCGACCAAACGTGATGAACCACATATTGATAAGTATCCAATGATCCTCCGGGATCTGTTTCATCAGATCGAACTCGATCTTTTCCGGATCCGTCTCGTCCGTCAGCTTTAATCTTCCCGAGATCCTCTTAACATGCGTATCGACAACTATGCTGGGGATACCGTAAATATTCCCTCTTATGACATTTGCTGTCTTCCTGCCCACTCCGGGAAGCTTAGTAAGCTCGTCAATATCCGAAGGCACTTCCCCGCCATATTCCTTAACAAGCATTCCCGCACAGGCTTTGATATTCTTCGCCTTGTTATGGTAGAACCCGGTCTGTTTTATATCTTCTTCAAGCTCCGCAATATCGGCATCCGCAAGAGATTCAAGCGTCGGATACTTAACATACAGATCCTTCGTGACCAGATTGACTCTTGCATCGGTACACTGTGCGCTTAATATTGTCGCAACCAGAAGCTGCCACGGCAGCTTATACTCAAGGTAACACCTTGTCTGTGTGCCGTACATCTTCTCAAAGATGCTAAGTATCTGACTTGTCCTCTTTGTCGCCATCTATTTTTTATTCCTGCGTCTGTGCAAATACTCCGCAAGCCTTGCTCCGGGATAGTACTTTAATATCACATTCCTTATATAGCTCTCCGTATATTCGGGACCGTTCGCCGCGAGCATCCTGAGCAGCTTTTCAAGCTCCGCTCTTGTATGCTCCTCTATAAGGTTTGTATAATCACCGCGCTCATAATACTTGAGCGGCATGTCGCATGTGTAATATCCTTTATTATAGACAGTCGCCGCAGCTACCCTGTCAACGTACATCTCGACAAGATATCTCTTCGGCATCCTTGCAGGCTGTATAACATGTTCTTCACCGTTATGTCCCGGGCCTCCCTTATAATCGGTCCAGTATTCATAATGATGCTTGTTCTTGCCCTTGTGGTGCATCCATGCCTCGGAATAGCCCTTCTTTTCGCGCTCTGCGTTATTGGGGCTCCTGAATCCCTGATAATACTTTGCCCCTATGAAGAACTCTGTAGGACTGTATTTGCTGAGGTCGTGTGTCAGTCCCTGATAATATAATCCGACACGAAAACAACCCTGCCTTACCATCCTCCTGTGTTCATTGACCGTTCTTAAGTGCTTGATGATCTTAAGCATTTACTGCCTCCCCTGCACTGTCTATCTCTGCCAGACGTTCATAATACTGCTTATGAACATCTTCGTACTCCTTGTTGTATTCTTCGTTCTTGCCCTGATGTATAGATGCCGTATATGAATGCCTGCTGTTATCTACTTCAGAGCTTACCCTTGCAATAGTCGCGATACCTATGTTGGAACATGTCTTTCCTATCCTCTCGACATTAGCGAGTATGTCGGAGAAGATAACGCCTGCCCTTACGGTACAGTGTCCTTCACGGAGTCTTACAAGATGATTGTCGTGAAGAGTCGAAACAAGCTCCTGAAGCACCGAAACACACGGCTCTATATGATAGGCGGCACTTACATCTCTCTTCTCGAATGCTTTGCCGGAATATTCTATTATCTGATCCACGAGCTTCTTTGTCAGTTCTATCTCGCCCATCGCCGTCGGCGAAAATACTATCCTCTCCTCGTGAAGTGTCGTTGCCGCATCCGCCATCTTGTCCGCATAGTCCCCGAGATGCTCGAACTCGGAAACAAGCTTATGGTACTGCTTGAGTATCCGGATGTGAAGATCCTCGCTGACATACGGAGCGAGCTGCACAAGATATTTGTCCGCATGATCCGTAAGAAAATCTATGTTTTCTTCCTCGTTATGAATCTCTTCCACAACATCCTCATCATATGATGAGATCACCGAATATGCCTTTGATATGTTGTCGGTCGCCGCGTCAAACATGATCGTCAGTACGTCGTAGCATCCGCCGAACGCGATGGCGGGGGTACGGAAGAAAACGGGGTTGAGTCCCGTTATCTTGTCGGCGTACTTGCCTGCCGCAGCAGGATCGTCCTTCACAATCCTTTCGGAACCGTTCTTTATCAGTCTGCTGACGGGAAGAAGGAGCAGAGCGCATGCAAGGTTGAAGATTGAGTTCATGTTCGCGATATCACCGGAACGCATCACCTTGTTCCAAAGTCCGTCAATGAGGCCCGTATGATACAGAATGGTTACTGTTACCAGAACAAGTACGGTTTTGGCCAGATTATAGAGGATGTTTATCATACCGACTCTCTTGGAATCTGCCTTGGCACCGATCGAACAGACGATACCTGTCGTTACACAGTCTCCGAGATAAACGCCGACAATGACCACATATACTACCTTAAACGGGATGTTGCCGGCCTGCGAAAAAGCCTGCAGCATACCGATAGTAGCCGAAGAACTCTGAAGTACAAACGCAATGGAAGCTCCCGTCAGATACCCGATCACAGGATTGTTTCCCATGTTCTCAAACAGGCGGTCAACCATTCCGCTCTGCGAAAAAGCGGTCACGGAGCTCGTCATGTTCATGAGTCCTGTAAACAGTATGCCGAATCCGACAGCAATATTCCCGATATTGTCCGCCCTTTTAAACTTGAATCCCATAATAAGGATAATCCCTATGATAAGCGCAAGAGGCGCCAATGTTGAAGGCTGGAAAAACTGAAGAAGCGATCCGCTTTCCGCGTTAAGATCGAGAAGCCTGATTATCTGACCGGTGATGGTCGTTCCGACGTTGGCTCCGATTATTATACCGAGTGACTGGTCGAGGGACAGAACGCCCGCTGCCACGAGACCCGAAGTTATGACTATTGTTGCTGTTGAAGACTGGATAATTGCCGTGATGATCATTCCGAGGAAGAAAGCTTTTAATGGATTATCCGTTATCTTGCTGATAACGATCTTCAGTGTTCCTGACGAGCTCTCCTTAAGGTTATTACCCATAAGCCTCATTCCATACAGGAACAGGGCCAGACCTCCAAGCAAAGATATCACACTGAATACGTACATGATTTTTTCCTCAAACGATCGTCTGCATCATATTAAGTATAGCAAATATGCACGAAAATAGTATGTCATTTTTGTAATAATCGCATTTTTGACCTTTTCAACAATTTTTTGCCCAAACGCGAGTCATCATTCGTCAAAATTATAAGGCCAAAGAGTATCAGCCCCGTCACGGACAACGCCAGTCCGACAGCTGTCCCTTCCGGTGTGTACTTCATGTCTATAACATGACGCCCTGCCGGAACCTCATAACACATGAGCTGTTCGATCGCTGCCGACGTTGTGAGCACTTTGCCGTCACACGTAACCTTCCAGTTTTTATCGTACGGGATCGACATGATCATATCCGATGCTTCGGTAAAGTCGGTCGTATATAGAAGATGCGAGCTCTTTATCTTTTCCACCGCACCGACAGCCTCGTTTCTTTTCTTTGCCGCCAGGCCCCATTCGTTGAGTGCATCGGGATCTTCGTAATAAAAGCTTGCATCGCTTATCGTAAGTTCATCATCCTTTATCTGCATCTTTATCTCGACCGTCTCTCCGGGTTCATATGTTCCCGCACAGAGCATGTTCCAGTGATTGACCGTAAAGTATACATCCCACGACTGACCGTTCACGAATATTTCCCCGTTCTGGCGGTGCGGCGCGGCAAAGTAAAAATACAGCGGCATATGCTCTTTGACCGGAACGGAATAAACGATATATCCTTCATCTTCCGTACGGACATAGTGACCGCTGTCAGTCTCCTTTGCCCCGACAAGCGATATCTCGGGCTGTGCATTAATGTACACCGGACGGTCGCTCCAGAACGCGGCTATCGCATTCTGCTTCTCAAACGTATTACCCTTGTTGATATCAAGATCCCTGAGCCCTGATGGTGCACTGAAGGCAAGCGGCAGTGCATTGTCGTTCTCATATGCGTGATATATGCCCGTATATTCCATCTTCTCATACGGCTTCTCTATTGAATCAAATCTTGATATGTAATACCTGATACCGAACAGATCGTCGACAAATGCGGTACTGCCCCCGTTATAATACGTAAAGTAGATCGTCTTACAGAACCCGAAGTTTACAAGCCACTCCAGAAGTTCATCCTTTTCGCACGAGCTGTCATGAGAAAGCCCGATATAGTCAAACATCGACGGATCGTTTATGCCTCTGTCGAAGTCCTTTTCGATCCTGTACACTCCGTTATCCTTACTCTTAACGAATGAGATGACATCATCAATGTTGTGATAGTCCTCTTTAAAATCATCCATCAAAGGAAGCACTCCTGCATCGGAATTGAGCGACATATACGAGGTCTTTGAATCGTATACCATCTCACATACCGACACAGCAAGAAGAAGTGAAAATACAACGATCCTTGATCTCTTCCATACGATCATGGCAACGGCTGACGCGGTTATGAACATGACTATCGCACAGTTGATCACAAGACGGAGCCTGTCAAGGTACGGGTTATGTCTTACCGTAAGCCATGCCATATAGATGAACAGACCGATCGCAACGGCGGCTACAAGTCTTAACTTTGATCTTCTCTCTCCGGTATCCTCCTCTTCTTCAAGGAGCGACATGAACCCCTTATATCCGGTAACGACAAAAGTGATGCTTATATAATAAGCGTACCTCCACCAGAATCCTTCGGGATTGTTGAACCCGTGCCATACGGCATCGATCGTGTTTATCCACATGCTGACTGCGATCACCGCGATCATGAACAGGTTTGCCAACCGCTCACGGATCGGGAACTTTTTGGAGAAAAAATACACTATCGCAAAGAAGAACGCTGCCACTGAACAGTAAATGAGCGGATGAAGATCATTCCTGCCGCATCCCGAAAACGAACCTACAAACAGCGTGTTCATCTCAAACCGTCTGTAGAATCCGTAATCCGCTCCGTTCGTGGTCTTTTCCCCGAGAAGCGACAACCCCGTCCTTACAAGGGTAAAACCGTCGATCAGAAGGATCGTAAGACCTGAAACAAACAGTCCCTTAAACCTCTTTAGAGCCTCTTTATCGGCAATGATACGGGATACATACAAAACGCACAGGAAAATAACGAGCATGAAGCCCATATGAAAATTCAAATAGATGTAAAGCGCGGATGTTACTATGAATGCGACGGGGCTTCCCCCGTCATCTAAATACTTAAGGAAAAAGTAAAGTACGAGCGGCAATATCGCGAGCGCAGTAAAATATATCGTCAATACGAGATATCCGAAAAAGAACGATGAGAACGCGTATCCTGTCGAGAAAAGCAGGGACATCCATGAACTTTTGTATCTCCTGTTTAAGAGCACACTTGCTGACAATCCCGCGATCGATATCTGAAGCGAGAACATGAACTGTATCCCGGTCGCTATATTATCTCCGGGAAAAAGAAGCAGCACATAGATCAGCGGATCGTGAAGTATGAACGCAGCAAGTCCCGGATAATCGCCTCCGAGAGTCTTCGTGAGCATATATGTCCAGTCGTTGTTTGTTTTCAGCGTATTGATGAGATATGCATAAAAGTTGACGAACTCGATGTTCATGTCGCCCGTCAATATAGAAGAAGGTCCGTACGGGTAAATACCGCATACGGCCCAGAATGCCTGCATCATCAGAAACGGTATCAGAAACGCACATATATATATGGCAGGATTGATCTTAAATCTCTTTGTGCTCATCATTAACCGTTGATATATGTGTATATCTTCTCTGTCAGGATGTCGCTGTCCACAGGCTTTGCGATATGATCGTTCATACCGGACTTGAGTGCCGTGGTTATGTCTTCATCCGAAACATCGCCCGTCATGGCAATTATCGGAACGTTTGCTTTTGCGCTGTCCGCTATGGCTCTTATCCTCTTTGTTGCCTCATATCCGTCAACATCGGGCATCATGACATCCATAAGGATAAGATCGAAAGGAACATTCTCTTCAACAGTCGATACCGCTTCTTCACCGTCCCCGGCTTCTGTGATATCAACCTCATACTTTTTGAGCATTTCCTTTACTATGATCCTGTTAACGAACTGGTCGTCAACAACGAGTATCCTCTTGCCTGCAAGTGTGTCAGCCATTTTACCCTCCCAAAGACGCTAGATCAGTCTGTATCTTACATCAGTATCGAATGTGTCAATTCCTTCTCTCTTCTTAAGAGCGCCCGTTACCCAGTATGTCAGGGGCATCAGGACCGCTTCAAAGCAGACCTTGAACAGATACTGGAATATCATGATCTTAAATATCTGGCTCCAGGGGATGACAAGAGCATATGAAACAGCTGCGAAAATGACAGTATCGATAGCTTCTCCCACAACCGTCGAGCCCATGAGCCTGAGCCACAGATTCTTTCCTTCGGTCTTAACCTTAAGCTTTGACAATATGATCGAGTTGGAAAACTCCCCGAATAGGTATCCCGCAAAAGAAGCCACAAGGAATCTGGGTGCCATTCCGAACACGATCGCGAATGCATCCTGGAACAGCCAGTATTTCGGATACGGGAGCACTACTGTTATGACATATCCGAATACAGCCAGAAAATTGCATGCAAATCCGGTCCATATCACAAATCTTGCTTTTTTAAACCCGTACACTTCCGTAAATACATCGGCAAGAATATATGCTACGGGAAACAGTATTGCCGATGCGGGGATGTTGATATCTCCCCACACATTCCATATCTTTCCCGCTAAAAGATTTGACACGATCATGCAAGCCACAAACATCATCGCAAGCATCGTGAACATTCCTGAGTATTTGTTTCTTTCTTCTTTCATCGCCTCTTCGGAGCCTTCCGCCAAAACCCTCTATCATTATTTGACAATATCTGATAACCTAAAAAGCAATTTATAAGAAGAATACTAATGTAAATCAGAGTATATTTCAAGCGTTATCGTAAGTTTGGGTTGCAACCATGTCACTGATAAAGAAGAAAGATCATACAACCGATATGACCGTGGGGGATCCGGTAAAGCATATCCTGCTGTTCTCCCTTCCGGCTCTTATAGGAAATATATTCCAACAGGTCTACAATCTCGCAGACTCCGTGATCGTCGGCCGATTTGTCGGCCCCGATGCTCTTGCAGCAGTCGGCGCAAGCGCATCGATCACTTTTCTTTTCTTTGCCCTTTGCAACGGTATAGGTAACGGCGGCGGGATAATAACATCCCAGTACTACGGAGCCGGAGATGACAAAGGCGTAAAGTCATGTATCGTCAATACGGGATTCATCATGCTCATCATACCCCTTCTTGTCGGGGGCTTCGGATTTGTATTTGCACCGTCGATACTGCAGATCCTTGCAACACCCGCTGACATTCTTCCCGATGCCGCCCTTTATATCCGTTACATGTGCATAAGTCTTAT
>JAEEGL013889901.1_pt1 | contig 21111 bp, 21 predicted proteins | sample 9134231 | NCBI WGS metagenome assembly JAEEGL01 (sample SAMN16246548, study PRJNA631951) | gut metagenome | biome: gut microbiome; feature: rumen; material: fiber-attached | host: Bos | place: Iran: Karaj | collected 2018-10 | reverse complement strand
CAATCCAGTTCAAGATTGTTGAAAAGATTAATTACACCGATATGGCTAAGGCTCAGGCCGCTGCCTTCGAGAAGATGAACCTCGGCAACATCAACATCTACGACTCCGGAGATGGTAAGACTGCTGCCAACTTCATGAAGAACATGGTTCAGACTGTCGCTCCTACCATCGGTGCTGTGGACAGCATTCCTCTCCCTGGTCAGAGTGGAAACTGGTTCAAGAACGCTGCAGGCCTTCTCGCTGGCGCCGCCCTCGGTGCTGGAATGGGCCAGGGTCTGAACGGACAGCAGCCCGCTGAAGAGCAGCCGCAGCAGCCGCTCAACGACTAACCTCTTGCCTGTCAATATGATGGAGAGCAGAAATGCTCTCCATTTTCGTTTTCGCAAAAAAGTACATATATTTGTATAAACAAGTATTAAAATATGGGATATTCTACACCAATTACTCTGCAGAAAATTATCAAAATCGGCAGAAAGAAAGTAAGAATTTATCACGACAATTTCGAGTATTTTCAACCTAATGACCACATTTGTGGTGACTGTTCTGTAAGAGCAGTTGCAAAGGCTCTTGGAAAATCTTGGTATACTGTCTATGATAAGCTCTGTGAAATCGGAAGGAAAATGCAGTTGATGCCAGCTGAACGTGAAGTGGTTGACAAATATCTTACTGACGAGGGATTTGTTTGGGTTCCTGTCAAGGTAAGCAAAGGAATGACGCGTCCAAAGGTTTCTGAGTTTGCTAAACAGAATACTAATCCTGCAGTATTGAGCCTCTCTGGACACTATTCCTCATCAAGGGACGGCAAGTATTATGATATTTGGGATTGTGGCAATTATTCAATTTACGGATATTGGATTAAAAAGTAATCTTAATTTGTTACTTGTGATATAATATCATAATGAAGTACGACAAGAATATAACTAAAGAAAAACTTACTAAACTTGTTGATGAGTGGGCCAAGAATACATTCGGACCAACATTCAAATATCGTCCAAAACAAAAGGAGACTGCGATAGGTATTATCCTTAATTGGTTGAATGATACTGATAATGTTGTTCTTGATGCTCCGACAGGTTCTGGAAAATCTGTAATAGCAATGACAATTGGAGGAGTATTGTCTGAGTATTTTGATATGCGAGGATATATACTAATCTCTGATTTGTCATTGTTAGAGCAGTATCAAAATGATATACAAATTTATCTTCCGACTTGGGGTGTAATCCGTGGACAGCAAACATATACTTGTTTAATTAATGGACTTAACTTCAAAGTTGGTGTTTGCAAATTGCAAGGAGCAAGAAGCTATGGTGAAATACAATCATCTTATACAGAGTGTGCTCCGTTTTGTGAGTATATGGTAGAGCGAGAAAAAGCAATTAAAGCTCCTGTGACTTGCTGCACATATACTCATTGGCTGTTACAACAGAATTATGTGAATCCTCAATTGAGAGCAAATGGAAATCCTATTGTTCCATTTGATGAAAGAGATTTTGTTATTTGTGATGAAGCACATAAGCTTGTAAACATCGTTCAAAATCATTTCAGTCCAAGATTTGGTAAGAATGATATTACAAAATTCAGGAATGTTGTTGATGGCTCAAGACTGACAGACAAGGGAAAGTTCATTGATAAGATAGAAGAGATAAGAGAAAAGGTCTATCTTGAAAATGACAAAGACAAGTTGTTAGAATTGTTACGAGACTATTTCACTTATATTAGTAAACTTGCAAAAGAGGCAGAATATATAAAGTCAGATTTGGGTAGAGGAAGTAATGATAAAGAGCAGGAAAAATTGACGAAGGCCGCAAGAACTCTTTTGTATGACTGTGAATTTGTTGCTGATTGTAATTGCAAATTTGAAGATTATATCAATATCATTGACCGAATAGGAACTGCATATCTTGTAAAGAATGACAAAGAGAAAGATGATATAACTTTCAATTGTATCAACGAGTCATATCTTATGAACAGAACGTTTCACGCTAATTGCAAGAAGCGTCTATATATGTCAGCTACAATCGGTGACCCTGAAAAATTCGCAGCTGAAACATCCTTCAAGAACTATGAATATTATAAGCTTCCGATAGTATTTGACTATTCAAAGTCTCCAATATTCTATGTTCCTGATTTTAAGATGTCATATAAAGAGAAAGAGACAAGTTTTCCGTATATTACAAAAATGATTTCAAACATTATCAATATGTATGCGGGAAAACGAGGTATTGTTCAAACAGGAAGTTATTCATTTGCAAAACAGCTCAAAGACAATCTTCCTCCTGAGGTTCAGTCAAGAGTTCTTCTATATGAGGACTCCGCAGGAAAACAGGACAACCTAGAGGTTTTTAAGTACTCGACAGATAAAATATTGATAGGACCGAGTCTTGTTGAAGGTCTGTCTCTAAATGATGACCTCTGCCGATTCCAAATCATAATGAAGGTTCCTTATCCTTCTTTGGCTGATAAGTTCATTTCTGCAAAGAGGGATTTCAACCCGCAATGGTACTCTGATACCACAACAATCTCTGTTCTTCAAGGTGTTGGACGAGGTGTAAGAAATGAAAAAGATTGGTGTGTGACTTTTATTCTTGATGGATGTTTTAACAATCTGCTATCAAGTAGCAGAAATATGTTTCCTCAAGAATTCATTGATAGAATGCAAATTATACCAAGTTCATCATTATTATATTGATAATAAATAATCAAATCAAAAATCATCGCTAATATGGAAGAAAAATCTACTAAACCTGTAGGTACATCTGATATGCCTACTCCTCAGACTTTCGCGTATGAGAAATCTTATATTGTTAGTGACCTGTTTAAAAGAGATTTGACGGCTGTTCTTAAAGAACTTCCGTATGCAGATGCAGCTCCATTCATTGACGGAATAAATATGTATCCACAAGGAATGCCTGCCGCAGCTCTTAATGAATTCATCAGAGCGTTGGGAAGACTTCCTTACAAGTATATCGCTCCTCTTATGAAAGCTCTTGATAACAAAGAGAACTTTGAGAAGTATTTTAAGTTGGTTGAAAATAAACAGGAACAAAAATAACTTTCACTATGAGTAAGAAATCACAAGCAGAGAAATTATTTACCACTACAGAATCAACAAAAGTTGTAAAACCAAAGAAAGAGAAGAGCATCCAGAAGTTGGCAGTTCAATTCATCGAGAATCCATCAGACAAGAATTTTGGACTTCTTTGTGAAAGAATCAACTGGGGACTTCGTTCTTATATCTTCAAGATTGTCAATGATGATGACGCTACAACCGAAGTCATTACAAAGACTCTTGAGAACATTTATTTCAAGCGTGACCAATTTGACCCTAAGATTGCACAGTTTTCAACATGGATGTACAGAATTGCAAGAAACAATGCATTGAAGTATATTCAGGAAAAGGATAAGCATTCAAACAGGATTGGTGTAGATTTCAGTGATTTGTATGACTCAACAATCGGTGCAGATGCTGACCAGAATACTACTGCAGATTCTTATTCAGTCTCTGGTGATTTGAATCTTGTTTACAGGAATGGAGAGTATGAGTCTTATGACAAGGAAAGAATCATTGCTGAATTCTATGATGCTTCATTGAAGAGCATTGACAGATTGCCTGACAATTTGAGAGTTGTTATGCATGACCGTCTTATAAATCAGAAGAAGATTGATGATATTGCTCTTGATAACAATATTCCTGTATCAAGTGTGAAGAACTGGCTTAGAAAGGGAAAGACAGAACTTCAAAGTATAATTAAAAATAACTATCCTACCTTGTATGATATGTACATGGAAGTAGGAGCAAGCGCTTAATTATGGATATTTATGAAATTGGAATTGTCCAGTGTGTCAAAGACTTTATAAATTTCATTAAATTCAAAAAGCAAATCAAAGAAGAATTTAAGAGAAGAGATTCACTTTTCAACAAGCTTAATCTCAAAAAGAATTGGCTCGGAAATGTTGTTTATCTTCAATTAAATTGCTCTGATGAGGATTTGATGAATTTTAACTATGATGAAGAGTCAATGGTAATGGGGAAACTTAAGCCAGTTATAAACTACTTAAGTTCTGACTTAAACTGGGGTGATTATCTTCAGATGCAAGTTTCAAACTTTGTAGATGAAGATGGTAATAAATCTTTATCCTATGCAATATTGTTTGTATTCTCAGGATATAGACTTACTCCAGCAAGATTTATATTAATGACTCTTGTTACACTTGCTCTATTAGGAACTGGAATTTGGGCAATATGTCATTTTTTGGTGTAAAAATCTATAGAGATATCTATGTAAAAGGTTACAAACGGTTTCCTTATCAAAAATTATCAGGAAGAAAGACTCTAATGTATAGAGGAAAAATATACTGTGATGTATCAACTCTTCCTAAAGGATTTGACAAAGATAAGGATTTATATATGGATTGTGAGTGTAATTTCTCAGAATGGAAAAACTTACAACGCATTTTGTAATATAATATACAAACAAATATAAGAATTTATATGGCTAAAAAGAAAGTTAAAGAAGTTGATGAAGCTGCAAAGCAAGCCGAGATGAGACTTGCTGCTATTCGTGAGTATAATGTTAACAATATGGGTGATTCTTGGATTGACCCCAATCATGTTCCTACTGAAGAAGAGGTAGCAGATGCAAAGAAGGAGTTTGAAGACAGGACTAAGGCCCTTCAGGAGAAGAATGATTATCTTGTCGCCGACAAACCTAATGCTCTTCGTGTTGCAAAGTTCATCAAGAGATTTATTGAGAACGGTTTCTGGGCTCAGAGATACTTTGTTGGAGTTATCAACTTTGCAGAGTATATTGACAAGTTCATTGCAGAGTGTGAAAAGGAAGAGAAAGACCTTGTTATGGAATACGGTCCTCTTCAGTTCTGTATGTTGATGTTTGAAAACTATGCAGGTTTCGGTCTTGAAGCTGCTAAGAAGATGGCTGAAATGTGGGATGAGTATGTTCCTATCTATGATACTCTACGTGACCATGTTGAATGGTACAACAAGGAAGCTAAGATGTGTGAACGTTTGAAGCAGCGCTGGGGAATGCTTGCTCAAGGATATTTCCTTGTATTCACCGATGAGACTGCAGCACAAGAACATCCAGCAGAAACAGCAGAACCTGCTGCAGAATAATCAAAAGAGGAGATTGAAACAATCTCCTTTTTTGGTAATAGGAAAAAATTCATATATTTAAGTGTATGAAAGAAGATATAATAGAAAAATTGAAAAAGCAACGAGAAGAAAGAGTTCCGAGAATCATCAAGTGGATGGAAGAAATGGAACCGTTTAACGTTGACAATTTGGATAGTATTCCAGAACCACCTGTTCTTGAAAAAGAGCTGTATGAAAAATATGTAATTCCTAACTTTATCCGTTGCGGTGCAATTCCGAAAGATAAACTGGTTGAAGGAAAAACATATCTTGGTACATGTAGAAATGCATCAGAAGCAGTATGGAACGGCAAAGAGTTTGTTTACAAGCGAACCAAGTTCGGATATACTTATGATGAAGATATCAACCATTTTCAGGATGATGACGGAAGTGGTTATGATGTTTTTGTACCAGTAAAAATTAAAGAATAATATATGAAGTGGAACACTGAAATAGACCTTGATAGGCACAAAGTCTTCTTTACTGCAGACTTGCATCTTTATCATGACAATATCTTATGGATGAACAAGCGTCCATTTGCAAATTGTGATGAGATGTGGGAGCATTTCAAGAAGGACTGGAACTCGAAAGTTGGTCCAGATGACTATGTGTTTGTCCTTGGTGATGTCCTTTGGGGTTCCAGTGCAGAACGTTTGAAGTCAATGAACAAAGAACTTCATGGCAAGATTTGTATCATTCTTGGAAACCATGACAAGGAAAAGACTGCAGACGGAAAGACTGGCTCTAATTTCGGTTGTTTTCACTCTTGTGAAAGAGCAGACTTCATCCGTTGCAAAAGTAAAATCAACGGTACAGACCAATTGATTTATATGTCTCACTATCCTGCATTGTCTTGGCCTCAAAAGGGAAGAGGAAGTATCATGCTCCACGGCCACGTTCATGGTTCTATGGATGAGTTCAATGAGCAGTCTCCTGATTTGAGAGTAGATGTTGGAGTTGATGCAAAGCTTGGATATATGAAGATTCTTTCATTTGATGAGATATATGAATATATGCTTCACAAAGCAGGAGATATTCCTCTTGCACAATATATGCAGAATGTTTACAATAAACAAGAAACTATAATTTAATATGGAGTACAAGTACATAAAAAGAGTCAACTGGCCTTGGGTTGAAATTGTAGACAATTACACCCCAGAAGATACGATTATAATCAATATTGATGACGTTGCAGCTGTATGGAGTAGATACAATACGAGATACCGCGGAGGTGTTAGATTTGCACACGGAGAGTGGTCAGAAGTTCTTTCTGTGAATGCTCTTAGAGAATTGAAAAATTTAATAATGGAACATGATAGAAACACTAATTAAATTACTTGTATGCCATTTGATTGGAGATTATTTTTTCCAAACTCCATTCTTGGCAGATACTAAAGGAAGTAATTGGTATCATTTGTTTATTCATTGCATTCTTTATGCACTTCCCTTCTACCTCTGTTTTGGGTGGTGTTGGCAATTGGCAGTTATAACGATTGCACATTTTCCAATTGATGCATTGAAAGCGAGATATCACAAACTTACTTACACACAAGACCAAATATTACATTACTTGCTGTGTTTGCTCTATCTGATAAATTAAAAGGGATTGCAATTGCAATCCCCTTTTTTTAATCAAGTGGTGTCCAAACAAGGTCACCAGAACCTCCACCAGAACAAGGTACATAAGAATAACCATCTGCTGGGTATTCATCTAAATTGTCGTGTGTTTCTAACCATTGCTCTTGTGAAAGATATTGCCACCTGTACACCATATTATTTGATGAATCAACAAACAAAAACCTTTCAGCGTTTCCACCAAAGTATGAACTATCTAATGCATAATCTCCACCTGTTCTAGGAGGGAAATTTGCAGATGTATCAAATGTTAAGACAGTTCCAACATTTGGGTGAGTCATATATTTAACAGCTTTACTTACCTGTGGTCCAGTATAACCAGATTTATAGCTCATTTTTAAATTACATTTTCTTTAAATATTTATCTATTTGTTTAAGCTCCTTCTGTTGTTCCTATGAATTGCGCTGAATTTTCTTCTTGAAGTTCAGTAGTTTCAGGAATAGGAATTTCATTTTCAGGTTTGTTTGGAATAGAATTTGCTTTGGCTACATTTTCTACTACTTTGTATGCACCCTTGAATATCTTCTTTTGAGTATTTCCGTATTTGTCATATACATTTGCTTCTATATCATAAATTCCAAGAGCAGCATAGTCAAGATACAATACTCTATTGTAAGATTCAAACATGAATTGTCTTTCATTATCTGTAGGAAGTTTCCTGTAAATCTTCCATTGTACATAAGACTCTTCATCATCAAGTCCCATATCATTAAAGTTAACAGCAAATACAATATTAGGTGTAGAAGATGATATTTCAACAGGAACAAATCCATTGCTTGAATCATAAGAATAAACATCATTGTTAAGTACAGCACAAGATATGCTTCCGTCAATTACTGCAGCATTCATCCAAGCAGCAAGACCTTCATTAACATCAAAATCTGTAGAGTACAATACAAATGTATCATCAATGAACTGCATCTTTCTACAGTTAAGCAAATTGTAATCAATTTGAAGGTCAGTAGTTCCATTTGCATTCTCTGTTGCAGAATTAGCCTTCATTGTATAATCAACGAATGCATTGTGTGCATAGCTGATATACATGTTAACCTTTTCTTGAGGGTCAATTTTGACAGTCTCAATTGGTCTAGGAACACCGTTTACAAAATAGAACACTTTGTAATACCATATACCATCTATCTTTTTGAGCGGCAAACGGTAAGTAGTAGTTGCAGTCTCATTATCACCAATCTTGTATTCATAAGTTCTTACAAGAGGAGTAACTTCTCTTTCATCAACATTGTCTCCCTTATACTTTGAAAGACTTTCATATTCTGGCTGAGTATTTGGGAATTTAGCCCAAACTTCATGCTTTTCTTTTCTTACATAAGCAGCATTGATAGAACCTTTAACAATTATTACTTGTTCTTCAGTATCATAACCAACTACTTCATAAGAAGACTGTCCAATATAATCATTGTTTGACAATGATTTAAACATAAGTTTAACCATTTCTCCCTTTCTGAAATGCCAAGTGAAATCAGAATATGAATATTGTACACAAAGATATTGATTCTCAATTGTTTCATAATCTTTTTCTGTGCTGATAAATCCAAGACGGACAGCATTTTCAGGAGTTATAAGAGATATACTTACTTGAGACTGCCATATAGGCTGTATGAATGCAGCAATATATGGTTTATCTACAATGTTTTCAATTTCAGGAAGAGCATTCTTTACACTGTATTTGTCTATCGCTGTTCCCTCTTCTTTTATTGTATCAACACTGTGTGAATATAGCAATCCTTCATATGAATTACCTGCAGGCTTAACATAGTAGACATCATATCCTTGTGTATTTTCTTCAACTGCAGCATATTCATCATCATATTCATTTTCATCTTCACCTGGAGTTCTGAATGGAGCTGCTACTGCATATAGAATATCAACAAAAATTCCGTTTCCGTCAAATACTTCTTTAATGACCCATTTGTCTTGTAAGAAATCTGCAGTCAATTGTGTAAGATTGATAATAAGCTTATCATACAATGTATAACTATCTTCAGCCCAATCACGGTAATATTCTTCTGTCAAAGCAGAATTTATATCCATCTTACCGTAGTTAGCGAATATTGCTCCATACAAACCATCTGCAACTTTAATAGTATTTGCATAAGATGCTATAGTAACTTCATTTCTCCACTCATCAAGCAACTCTGAATAAAGATTATTGAAACCATTGCTGCTGTATGATATGAATCTTTGTAAATTCATTAAAGTACAGAATCCAATATAAGCACAAGTCGCAAACAAATATTTGTCATATTGGTTATAGAAATGTTCATTCAATGCAATTATATCACTATCTGATATTTCAGTATCAATGAGAGCATTTCTCATAATTTTTTGTACAGTTTCTCTTGTACTACTTATATCTGAAGTACAATTCAATAACTCAGCATATACTGAATTAAAACTTCCAGAATAGTTGTTTATTTCTGAAACTGCATTTTTCATATCACTCTCGAATTTACCATACAAAGACCTTACAAATTCATGGAACATTTCAGCCAAATCATTTCCTTGAATCTTTGTTCCATCAACTATTGACAATACAATTGCTTCAATGATAGTCTCATCGAGTTTAGCAGCAGTCAATATACTTGTAAGAGCAGTTCTTTCTGATTCATACAAATCATGATACAAAGATTGTCCTGCAGCATCGGCATATAATCCTTTGTGTGTTGTATCTTCTTCTGAACCAAGTATATAATCAATTGCATCAGTAGGTTCGGCTGCAATATATGCATCATATCCTTCAGGTTGTGAAATCATATATTCAATGTATCTTCCAAGCAAAGGGTCTAATGTAGCTGAATTAGCTTTACAAGTCTCATATCTTGCATCAACATATAAATTGTATGAATGACCGTCAAAGTCATAAATCAAATTATTTAGATTGCAATCATTTTTAATGTAATTTGCAAGTTCAGAAGCATCTTCATAACTTTGGCAAGTACTTGCATCAAATGAATTGATTATATCTTCAAGACTATTCTTATATGAACTAAGAAGTTCTCCTAAAGTTTCATTGTCTACTTCACCAGAAGATAATGTAATAGTTGATTCCTTCAAATGAGTTTCAAGTTTTTTAGCTATATCATCAAACATCTCTGGAATAACAGCGAGTTTATAATATCCTTCAAGCAACTCTTTCTCTTCCTCTTCTTCCTCTTCATCTGGAGTATCACCTCCTTCATCTTCAGGAATTACTACAGAATAACCTAAATAGTGATTCTTTTCCAAGCTGTTAATATTGAAAGCAGGCAATCTTGGTACTTTGATGTTGTCCCAATCTGGAAGTGGTGGTTCAACATTCTCGTCTCCTTCTGGACCAAATGAAGCATCATCAACACTATCAATATAAAGATTGATTAACTTGACTATATCTTGCTTGATATGTTCAGTCAATGATGCCCAGATATATGATTCGCGTGAACGATCATTTATCAATAAACGATATTTTCCATCAGTATACTTATAATCTTTATCATCTTCTGAATATGGTATAGCATTAGCATTCAGCATTGTAGCATAAGTCTGCAACAATGGATAGTGTGCAAGTGTATTATAAAGAATGAAGTTGACATCCATATAGTCAAAGTCATTACTTAGATTCTTAGAAGAAGCTGACAAATCATTCATATATGAACTAGCACTTTGTCCTGCCTGTGCATATCCATTTCTATATGCAAGCAAAGCAGCACTGTCATTTTCTTCCATTATTCTCGTATAATAGTTCAAACTATCTTTTTCAAGAGTCAAGAAATAAGAAGAATAAGTATTGTCTAGTGTTGAATTTATCTTATACTCTACCGCATCAACCATAAATCTTTCTGAAATATTCATGAAATGCAAATAATCATTGTTACCTGCAGTGTGCATGCTGTAACTGTATGTAGGATATTTGACTGATAGTGTTTCATTGTCATCATCAATGAATTTCTTGAAACCATCAATCATATATGTATTGTTGTATATGCAGAAGTCTTGATAATTGTACTTCAAGAAATCTTTATATTTTGTTGCAATTACACCAGCAATTGTCTTATCAACTGAAGAATTCTTAGAATTAGTGAAAGTCGTTATTGAGAAATCAGGAAGATAAACATAAGCGAAGTTTTCACAATTCTTTGCAAATATATTGTTCTGCAAATCTCTTGCATATACATCAACGGTGAATTGTCCATTGTTCATTACTCTTATTTCATGAATGTTGTTATAAGAGATTGCAGTTTCTGGGTCTGTATTGTAATTGTTTACAAAAGTAGAGTAATCATTTCCAGGAATAAACAATGAAACCTCATCTTCATCTTGGTAGCTTTCAATTCTGAATACATCAGATGTGTAAATAATTGATATCTTTACTTCTTGTTCATCTGCATCACTGTCATAGTTGAAATTTAAGAAAATCTTTCTGTCATTTTCAACGTCATCAAACATCATCTTACCGTCAAGAATCTCAAGGAAGTACTCATTCTCAACATCTAAGAAATCAGGATTACCGTTTATTTCATATCCGATAATAGAGAACAATGGCATATGCATCTTGTTGAGTGCTGAATAACGGAGACCAAAAGTCTTGATGTTGTTTGTGTTTTCAGTAAGTCCTGGGTCACACTCAGGTTCTTTTCTATATTCAGGAACATATACAGAATCTAATTCAACTTCAACACCTGAGAAGCTAGTTATCAAAACACTAGAATCAAATTCCTCATAAGTAGGTGGAACAAGAGTAACATAATCTACAGTTGATATAGTTTCTTTTGTCTCAAGATTCTTTACAGTATATGATTCAAGAGTATCGTTTTCTATTTCAGGATTGATTCTATATTTTACAGAATTGTTCCAGTTTGCAGTCTTCTTTCTTATATTAGCTTTTTCAAGTTGTATGAATGGAAGAACTTTGAATATTGAGGTCTGTTGTTTCTCTAACAATTCAAATGGGTTGAAGAAAATCTTATTGTCATGTACTCTTAATCCTGCACTGTCTTCTGTCAAATAATCTTTACCAAACAAGAAGTCTTCACCGTAAGATGTTGCTTTCAATTCATATTCCTCAAAGTCATTTAAGCAATCAAATGTTTTTCCGACAAACACACAACTAGAATCATTCTCCAATGAACTAGGAATATTCTGATGATAGATACCATCAGCATCAATATAGCCTTTGCAGAGCTGCTCTAATGTATAGTTCTTGTAATCTTCAATTGTTCCGTTCTTGTAAAGACCTACATCAACTTTTATATAAGCTGATGAATCAATCAAGTAATAAGTCTCAGGCTCACCCAATTCATCATCAACAGTTACAACTTTAGGAATCAAATTCTTGCTATTGTCCCAATCAAATATCTGTTGATATGTACCAAATGAATCTAACTTGTATCTTTCAAAATATATTCCTTCTCCTGAAACATCAATGATTTTGCAGTTCAATCCAAGAATGTACTTCTCTAACCATTTCTTCAAGCTATACAATTTGGTTATGATTTCCTCGTCATTGTAATCATAAACTTCTATTACTTGAGGGAATCCCCATTGGTCTTCTGTTTCACTAACCAATTCTTTGTTTATCCTGTAAATCATTGAGAGCCAGTTAAGCTTCCTCAATGATATTCTTTCTTCAACAGGAACATTGTTTATTGTATTTGCATTTGGATCTGACTTGTAGTACATATCATAGGCAACATATCCTTGTCCTGGAATGACTTTGCCAATTTCCTTATACCACTCTTTGAAGAAAACATCATGATATCCAAGAACATTTACGGCATTAATAAGAGCTTTGTATGTTCCAACATAAGGGAATATCTCGCTATAAGTTAAGAAGAGTTTCTTTGAGTTTTCATTGAGCTTAACATAATCCATTTTACCCTCTTCAAGAGTGGTGTTCGCGAACACTTCTTGATATTTGATAGGGTCAGGAACACCAAAGTTTGTGAACAATGTTCTATATCTCTCATCTTCACCAATTGCTTCTGCTTGTAAATTGATAGAACCGATAGGATAAATTTCACCTGAATTTGGGTCTGACAAGTCAACATCTTTCAAAAGACAGATATACAATATCTCTTCATAAATTCCCTCTTCCTTTGCACAGAATCCAATATTTGCTTTGAAATCACCTTTGTTGAAATCCATTACAATCTTGTCTGTCCAAATAAGAGTAGAATTGTTAACTTTGAAGAATCTGAAATCTTCTTGTTCTCTTTTGTTTATGTATAACAATAGCTTGTAATGGTCTTTGAAATCAAATGCTCCATCTCCAGTGTAGTCTTCTAACTTTACAAAATTTCCACTTGCATCTTTGCACAACACATAAATAGATTGAGTCTCTACTAAGTCAACAGAGACAGGAGCTATAGACAATGAACTTGATAATGTTACAGTAGGAAATGGAAGAGCATCAAGTTTCTCATTCAAATCATATTCATCACTGACAAGAGTAATATCATCTTTCTTCAATTCATCAATATAATAGGTATTTCCGTTTGATGATATGATTGGCTTTGTACTTACTGGAGTTTTCTCAATACGGTAAGTAGTTTCACCAATAGTTAAGTCACAAGTTTCAATATTTCTGTTAGTGAATCTGTTTCCTGATTTTTTCTTGATGAATTCAAACTCTCCTGTGCTACAGTCTTTCAATCCATAGAATACAGCATTGTCGCCGTATTCATTGATTATCTCTGCAATACAGTTTGAATTGTATGTAATAGGAAGTTCTATTCCTCTCTTATCAAAGAAATGTAAGTCTGTATAGTTGAATTTGCTCATATTAGTTCACATTCCTGTCATTTTTGTGTAATGAAATCATATATTGTAGCTTTATCTGTTTTACAGCATCTACTAATGATGACAACATTTTATCAATTTCACCCAATACGAAATTGTTATTGAAGTTTTGAAATAAAACAGGAGATACAGTCTTTTCAAGGATTTTTCCTCTATAGTCAAATCCCAAATCAGTGTATACATCTTGAGCGTGATTTGCAACATACCTTGCATTTACCTTATTCCTCTTAATCATTGAGTGAAAATTTCTATTTTATTATTTATCGGTCAATATATAGAATGCAAAAAGAGAGGTTTTCACCTCTCTTATAGGAAATCCTATATATAGGAATTTTTATATTAACACTGTCCAAGCTTCAAGAATCTTGTTGAAATCTGAATAAGGGAACCAAGTATAACCGCCTGAGCCAAATGACTTTCCCCAAGAGTTTCTAAGAATAAATGCTTCCTTCTTGTCTGAATATCCAACAAGACAAGTAGCATGGCCACCATAGTTTCCTGAGCCGTTCCAGAAATCTGAACGGTCAAGACTTCTTACCATAGTAGCAATTGGGCAAGGACCATTTGCAACAAGAGCTCTCTTTAATACTTCCATTGACATAAGACGGCCGTACATATAAATCTTCATAGGATTGTCAAGTTTCTTCTGCTTGTACTCTTGTTCAGTAACTACACCCTTATGAAGACAGAAACTAAATGCTTCCTTGTATGACATTCCCTCACCGAAGTTCGTTCTGCTTTTGTAAATCTGTTGAATTGAAATACCAGAATTCTTGAACTGACCATTATTGGTAAGCTCAGGGTGATTCATTGCAATATAATAATCATATACTGCACTGATAGAATGAGGAACACATGTAGAAGTACTACCTTGGTCCATGATAGGAGACATGAATGGCAAATATGAATATGAAGCAGGAAGAGGAAGAGTACCAAGCTTCTCTTCAGTGATTACATATTCAGTACCATCAAATTGTGTTGGAATAAAACCGAATACCATCTCTTTCATATTATTCATCAAGCATTACTTTTTCTGTTATTCTCTTTGTACACTTGAACAAAGTATCTACCTTTGTCTGTGTTACTACATAAATCAATTCATTGTCCTCAGCAAGTGATTTGATATACATATACTGAGAAATGTTTTTCTTGTCATCTCCAAGAATTGGTGTGTAAAGCCACTCATTGAGAGGTGAAAGCTTGTCAGCTACAATCATAGAATCTACCTGAGAAATACCAAGAACCTTGTTCATAGTGAATCTCATATAAGAAGCACCAAGTGTATTTTCAACATCTGGTTTGTTCTGGTCTTTGTGTGTTATCTTTTGAAGCAATCCACAACCTGACAACAATGAAACAGCAACTAACAATGCAAATAGTTTCTTCATACAAATCAAGTTATATTTGTATATTTATTGGTTCTATGAGATTTTTGATGTACAAAATAATACGATAAATATTCAAATGATAATGGTTATTAATGAGTCCTGATTTCAAAATATTTAAAGCTAACCGTCTAAAATTCGCAGAACTCGCATCAGATGTTTATGAGAATTTGAGAAACGTTTATAAGATAAACAATCAAGAGTTTTCTATCGCTTCTCCTTTTGCTCAGCTCATTAATGTAGTTCTTCATCTTGGACGAATGATATTGTTCTATATTGAGAATTCTATCACTGAACTCAATATCGGTACTGCATTCCATGACAGGTCAATCAGAGGTTTAGCTGTCCTTGCAGGTCACACTCCTTCATCAGGTCTTGCTGCAAGAGGTGCATTGTATATGACTTACAATAACAATAGTGATTATGCAGGTCAAACTATCAAGATAAACAATTTTTCAAAGATTAGAAATACTTCAAACGGTCTTATGTATCTTGCAGTATTCCCTGGCAAGCATATGAGATTGACTGTCGGTGCACATGATTCTAAGATTGAAATTCCTATTATTCAAGGTGACTTGAAGTATCAACAAGCAACAGGAACTGGTGAAGCTTTGCAATCATTTAACTTTGCAAATAAATCTAACGAATTGATAGATAATTTCTTTGTTAATGTTTATGTTAATGGAGAACTTTGGCCAGCTGTTCCTTCTTTGCTTGATATGGGTTATGACCAAAAATCTTGCATAATCAAGACAAGCTTCAACGGAGGTATTGATGTGTTCTTCGGAACAGGAAATTCAGGAGCAGTTCCAGAGCAAGGTGCTTCTATCTTGTGTGAATATCTTGTTACTGCAGGTTCAATTGGAAATATCCTTGAAAATGAAGATGACAATTATTGGACCTTTGAGGATTCAGGATATGATATTGAAGGAAATATGATTGACTTGAACAATATCTATACTTTGTCTTCTGCTTCTGAAGTATTGTTTGGTGCAGACAAGGAGAGCATTGATATAACAAGAAGACTTGCTCCACATGTTTCAAGAAGTTTTGTTCTTGCTAATGCATTGAATTACAAATACTTCCTTACAAAATTGAATATGTTCTCAATCATTGATGCATTCAGTGGTTTTGATACTGTTGAAGATGCTAAGATTGAAAAAGCTTATTTGACAGCAAGAAACAAATATGAATATGCAAAAGAGTCTTATATGGCTCAAGTCAATTTGACGGGTAAAGCATCTGAAGCAGCAGAAGAGAAATATGATATTATGATTGCTGCCCAAGATGATTATGATATGATGAAGGAGAAATATGAGAATTCAAAGCTTGATGACAATATTGTTTACCTTTATCTTGTTCCCGATATCAGTAAGAGAATAAACACTGGTGAAAATTATTTCACTTGTTCAAAAGATAGATTCTTGCTTACTGAAGATGAGAAACAGGGAATCATCAATCTTATTGATGACTCAGGACAGAAGATTATCACTGTAGAGAATAGAATTCTTGACCCAGTATTTGTCAATTTTGCAGTCAACATCTTTGTTCAGATTTGGAGCAATTACAATTTCAATGCAGTAAAGAGCTCAATCATAACAGTATTGTCAAATTACTTCATCAAGAATACAAGACGTGACAGAATTCCTGTATCAGATTTGGTAAGAATTGTAGAGTCTGTAGCTGGTGTAGATTCAGTTTCTATCTTCTTTGATGCAGACAAGAACAATGAATACTATTATGGAACAGGAAACTATGGAATTGACAGCTACGGTGATATTGTATTGTCAAGACTTGTTAAAGACAAATTAGGAAACATTGTAGAGATTAATGATTTGCAACCAATATTCCGTGGAGGATTTACATCAGCACAAGGTGTTGAATATGGAACTTCATTGGATTCTCTTGTTGGTCCAATTAATATTACATTGAGAGGCAGGTCTTAATATATCTAAAATAAATAATTAAAGAGAAATTAATCAACATGGCAGAACAGATTTTTGATACAAATCCAACGAAACAAGTATTGGTTGACTATGCTGCAAAATCATTAGCACCCTATACTTTACTTGAATGCATTACTGACAGCAGTTATGTAGGTGCTTTTGGTATGGGTTTGATAAACAGCTATATAAATTCAAGTATACTTACATCTTTACAGGGTGGTAGTTCTGAAATAGGTTTGAAACAGGGACAATATATGGTAATTTGGGATTCCACCGAAGGTGATATGAGTGCATCAAAGCTCAAAGTTCTTAAAATGGGTGGAGGAAGCGGTCAAAGCGGAGCACCTGCAGCAACTACAGTATTCGGTGGAGATGGTGGAATATATGACAGAGTCAAATATGCAGAGAGTTTGTATATTACACCAGAGAATATTATAGGTGGTGGAAGTAATGTACCAGAAGGAAAATATATTCCTTATATACAACAAGCAAATGGTGTACAATCTACAATGTATTTACCTGCTCCTGGTACATCTACAGGAAATCAGGCTCTTATTTATAATTCATCTACTGGTATTGGCTGGGGTGCAGCAGGTGCAGTATTAAATAATGTTAGTGATAATCTTCCATATTATATAATTGGTGCTACTGCATCTAGGGTAGATGATTTAAACGATACTGCCCCTAGTAATTTGTATTTCAATCAAGGTGTATTCTTTAAAGGTGGTGCATTGTATCATACATCTGATGAAACTCTTAAGACTTTCATAACAGATATTGATATAAATTTTGATAATCTTGCTACCATTAAGAAGGGATTCTTCTATTGGAATGAGGACCCGGACAAAATTGTCAATGTTGGTGTTAGTGCACAGACTGTTGAAGCTCTTTATCCACAATTAGTTACAACTGAAATGGGATTCAAAGCAGTAGACTATTCTAAATTAGGTGTTATTGCTTTAGCAGCAGTTGATAAATTATATGAAAGAATACAAGAACTTGAAAAACAGATTGAAAGTTTGAAGAATAGCAAGAATTAATCATTCTTGCTTTTTTCATATATTATTTAAAAGCATTTTGATAATGCTTGTCGTTATGTTTAATCCTTAAAAGTACTGCTTGATGCAATTAAAATTAAATCTCAACGGTAGTGTTGATCCGTTTGTCAACTACTTGAAGAATTTCGTCAAGATTCGTCCAAGTCTGTTGATTGAAATTGACACAAAGATGAAAGCGTTCGTTGCCAAGACGTTCTCCGAAGATAGAGCAAGTGTACGTTTTTCATCTATCTCATTTGATGATTGCCACATGACTGTGGTTAGTCACGATGGGGAAAAGGAGCTCGGCGAAAATCGAATTAAAGCCGGTATTCTTATCCAACTCCCCAAGCTTATCAAGATTGTCGAGCGGTTCGGAGCCGCTGTTGACGACAACAACAACTCCCACTTTGATATTGTCATTGATTATGACCTCTTGAAGAATCAAGACGGTACAGATGATTATGTGACAACATCATTGTCATTCATTTCTGATATTCTCAAAATGAAGATGGACGGATTCAGAATTTCTGAATTGAAGTATTTGTCTGATGAGAAGTTCAACAATGTTGTATTCTCTGTAGAAGACCCAGTTTCATTTGAGATTTCTGCTGCTACTATTTCTTCAATCATTAAGACTTCTGACATCATCAAAGTTGACGATAGAAAGGATGCTCTAGTTTTTTATGTTGAAGGAAAGGAAGTTTTTGTCAAGGACTCTATCGCGAAAGACAAGCCATCTAATTTCGTTTACAAGATTGGTGAGCTTGAAGCTGCTCCTGATTATGCAATCAAAGCATCTATCTTCCGTGCAAAGTTCATTGATATGATGGACAAGACAGACGAGAATTACAAGGTTATTCTTGGCCGTCGTAAGTCTCCGTCTGGTGACTACGTTGTTGATAGAATTTTGTTCGATTCTACAACTACTTCTACTAAGGTTGTTATTTCTATTATTAATGAAGGTTAATTATGGGAAAAACAAAGTGTGTTTCAACTGGTAAAGTTTTAGAAAAATCAAATGACAACTTTGATTGGTCATTGTATGACAACGGTTATAAAGGAGGTAATTCTCTTGTAGTCAACAAGTCAGTCAAAGTAAAGTCACCAAATGACAAGGTTTATTGTCATGAGCCTTATGCACAAGAGTTGTATGATATGTATGAGGCTTACGCGGATGGAAGCAACAAGTACAATCCTAAGGACGCTTTGAAGGGTACAGTTTATTCTGTCACTGATATCAGAGCAATTTCTGACCACGAGATTTCAATTGATACCACCAATGGAATGTCAGCAGTCATTGACCTTAATAAGGAGAAACAGTATCTTGATACTCTTAATTGTAGGTCTGTCGACTTGTTTGTCGCTGCTGTCAAGACTCGTCCTGATTTTAGGAAGTCTCTTATTGAGAACAATCTCAATGCAAAGGTTATGGACAACGGCCGTGTTTCACTTTGGGACGGTCACCTTGCAAAGATTGAGGCTGAATTTGTTGCACAAATCAAGAATCCTACTTCTGCCTATTACGCAACTGTAAAGGAAATCAACAATGGTGGTTATCTTGTTGACATTCAGGGAATTAAGTGCTTCTTGCCTGGTTCTCTTGCAGCAGCTGGAATTCTTACTGATTTTGAAGCACTTCTTGGAAAGACAATTCCTGTTATGATTGTCAACTATGTTCCTGCTTCAGGTTTCGTAGTTAGTTACAAGAAGTATCTTGAAATTATCCTTCCTTCTAAGATTGAAGAAGAACTTACAATTGGACAAGAAGTTGCCTGCAAGGTTACTGGTTCTACTAAGAATGGTGTATTTGTCCAGTTCAAGGACAAGAACGGAGAGTGGATCTTCAGCGGTCTTATTCACCGAAGTGTCATGAGTAAGGACTTCGAAGAGAGGTTTGACCATCACGAGTTTAGAGTCAATGATGAAATGCACGCATTCATCTCTGATATTCTCGAGAACAACGGCAAGTACAGGATTGTCCTGTCAGACAGTTTGCAGAAAGTCAATCTTCCTAACAAAGAAGAAGAGTAATTACTACACAATTAAGAGGAGCAATTTTGCTCCTCTTTTTTAATATCTCAAATTCAGTGCTGATATAATTTCTAAGAAATGCACAATGATATGAATAACAAGTATATTGTATATGATGAAAACGGAAATGTTCAAAAATTTTTAGTTCCTGAAAATATTGCTGATTTGATTTATGCAATTAATCAGCATTATGAGTGGATTAAAAATCAAACATTAAGTGAAAATTTGTCATTGTGTTACAATATTCCAGAAGAAAACGTAACAATTGAAATTACATGGTAGTATTGATATTTGAAGGAGCTGATAATCTCGGTAAAAGTACAATCATTCAAAAATTGGTTGATAAGTATAAAAATGTAGCAGATATTATGCTTATGCATGCGTCAGCTCCGAAATGTAAAGAAGGTGAGAACCCGGACGAGGTTCAAAAAGAAACGTTCAAGCAGGCTGTCATCAAATGCAGCACTATTGCTATTCAAGATGTTGCTCTTAAAAGGTCCAACTCAACTATTGTGTTCATGGACAGAAGTCATATTGGTGAATATGTGTATGGACAAATTTATAGGAATGGAGACCCAGACAAGATATTTGATATGATATATGAAGTACACAACAAAAATTTGTACTTCAATCCAGTTGTAGTTCATCTTGAAGCAAGCCCAGAATTTGTTATTGCACATGATGACAACAAGTCATTTACTTCAGGTTATGAACCAGAAAAGAGACTGCAGACTGTTACAAAAGAAATTGATTTGTTCAATGAGATAATGGATAGATTGAATCCAAAGAAATATATGAAAATCAATGTAGAGACAGTAGATGGTAATTACCGTAATATTGATGATATCTGTAATGAAATCCTCTCTAAGTTAAAAGAAATGAATGTAGAATTGATATGAAGACTATAGAAGATATTAGAAAACAATTTGCTGATTTGTATATTGAAAATGCAGCATATTACAGAGCAGAGTGGGCTAAAGCACGGGCTAAAGAAAAAACTTCTGCAACTGTTGAAATAGTAGGAGAGAATTTCATTGTAACAGATGATAAGATATTCAAAGAAGTTGACAAAGATTATGTCAAAAGAGAATTAGAGTGGTATCTGTCTCAGTCTTTGAATGTGTAT
>JAEEGL013540453.1_pt1 | contig 21112 bp, 13 predicted proteins | sample 9134231 | NCBI WGS metagenome assembly JAEEGL01 (sample SAMN16246548, study PRJNA631951) | gut metagenome | biome: gut microbiome; feature: rumen; material: fiber-attached | host: Bos | place: Iran: Karaj | collected 2018-10 | reverse complement strand
TTAAAATACCAAAGTCAAGAACTATTTGTAATTATTTATGGTGTTTGTAATAGCTCGTGATGCAGCACTTAAAAGGCTTTCGTAAGCAGTACTTGTAGTATTGGTTTCTACCTTCATTTCGTTTGCCAATTCCTTTAAAAACAAAGCATAACTCTCGTGTGAGGAAAACTCATTGATGGCAGTTTTTAAAGACTCTGCAGTCTGGCTGGCACTAACGCTTCCTGTGGCAGTGATATCTGCACTAGCCGGGATGGTAACACCTTCTGCATAGTAACCCAATACTTTCGGTACATAGTTTTGGGTCTCTTCGAAGGGTGGAATACCACCGTATTTGTCAACGTTTCCACTGCCGGCGTTGTAGGCTGCCAAAGCAAGGGATGTATCATTGTTATATTTGGATAATAAATTGGAAAGAAGCTTGGCTCCTCCCATAATATTTTGATAGGGATCGTAAGCATCCGTCACTCCAAGGCCTTCTGCTGTGGCAGGCATAAGCTGCATAATTCCCATCGCTCCGGAAGATGATGTGGAGTTGGGATTGAAGTTTGATTCTTGCTTGGCTACCGCCTTTAAGAGTTCTACGTCTACACCATAGGTGTCAGCTGCTTTTTGAAAAATCTCAGACAGAGTCATTTGTGCCGTGTCTGTAGTATCGTTAGTGGTATTGGATGCGGCAATACTGTCGATGGCCGTATTTAAAAGTGTAGAAAAGGCATCGGAAGAACTCTCAGCTTTTTCTGTAGATGTAGTACTGCTGGAAGAGGATACTTCCTTTGGTGTTAAATATTCTGTATAGATATTTTTTTCGTCTGTTTCGATTGTAATCTTCATATACGACCTCCGCTTACTTGAATATTATAGAAGGTTTTTAAAACAAAGGCAACGCATATTATTTACAATTTGGACAAAAATAACTATAATTGTATAAGGAAATGCGGGACACTTGAAATATTGTATTAGCAATGGGAGATGCTAATTATGGACTTGAAAGTTATGGATTATAATTTTGCACATTTTAATGCCCAATATACGGTTGCTGCAATCGGATTTGGGATAATCATGATCATTTTCTTGGAGATTCGTTATCCCAAGGACAACCCTACATTAAACGCATTCCGCCGTTTTAATATTTTAACGGTTCTTGCGGCTTTTTTTGATGTCTTGGCAGCATTGACGGAGTACAACGGAGGCTTCTTTCCTATTCCTGTGATTATGGGAGTAAACACCGTTAGTTGTTTGACGACCAGTATTGCTGCATTTTTATATACCCTTTATGTAGATTCTTTCGTAGACAACCGTAAACTTCATGTTTTGACGGTGTTCAACAGGGTTCTTTTGGTGCTTCATATCGCAGCACTTTGTCTGAACCAGTATCTCAATTTTTATTTTGGAGTAAACGGTGCTCATGAGTTGATTCATGGACCATATTATTTTGTGGGCGTTTATTTTGTGCCGGTGTACTTTATTGTTTGCGGTACTATGGTGCTGTTGCTTCATCACAAGGCTTATCCCAGCAGAACATTTATCTATATTTGTATTTCTGCCGTAGTGGTTGTAGGTACGACCATGGCTCAAGTACTTTCTCATCAGGAAATCTTTTTATCTTTCTTTGTGTCTATTTTGGCAATGTTTATTCTCTTGCTTGCTCTTGAAACACCGGATTACTATCGCCTTTTGGAGGCAAATGAAAAACTGGCTGAATCCAGAAAAGAAGCAGAGGAGGCTAGAAAGATTGCGGAAGAAGCCAGAAAGGCTGCAGAGCAGGCATCGGAGGCAAAGAGTAATTTCCTTGCCAATATGTCTCACGAAATCCGTACACCTATGAATACCATTTTGGGTATGGATGAAATGATTCTTCGGGAAAGTGAAAATGCAACGGTAGTGGAGTATGCTCAAAATATTCAGCATGCCGGAAACACATTGCTTCATATTATCAACGATATTTTGGATTTCTCTAAAATTGAATCCGGAAAATTAAAGATCGTAAATGAGCCTTATCATTTGTCTGAACTCTTACATGAGATTACAACCATGATTCGTATTCGCAGTGATGAGAAGGGATTGGATTTTCATTACGATATTAATGATGAACTTCCGGACACCTTAAATGGTGACGAGATTCGACTAAAACAGATTATGATCAACATTTTGAATAATGCTGTAAAGTATACGGAACGGGGTCAGGTAAAATTGGAGGTTACCGGGGAGCGGGAGATTCTTCAGGATAAGCCTTTTCTTACCTTAAAAATTGTAGTTTCCGATACCGGACTTGGGATCAGTGAAGACGAACTGGCCAGTATTTATGATTCTTTTGAGCGATTAGGAGAAAACAAGACTCACAAAATCGAGGGTACCGGTTTAGGATTGGCCATTACAAAAAATCTAATCGATTTAATGGGGGGTTCCATAGACGTAAAGAGTGAATTGAATCAGGGAACTACTTTCTGTGTTAAAATCTCTCAGGAGATTATGTCTGAGGAGACCGTATCTGAATACGCACAGGATCATAGAGGAGTTGAGGAAGCTTACACCCAGAAGTTTACTGCTCATGATGTAAAGATTCTTGCAGTGGATGACAATGAGATGAACCTAATGGTGGTTACCTCTTTGTTAAAGTCGACTCAGGCGACGATTCATGTAGCCAACAGCGGCTATCAGTGTTTGGATAAGATGAAAGAAAACTATTATGATGTTATTCTTTTGGATCATATGATGCCGGGAATGGATGGTATTGAAACATTGCACCAGTCTAAGCTTATGGAGGGAAATCTTTGTGCGAATTCTCCGGTGATTGTACTTACGGCGAATGCTATTAGCGGTATGAAAGAAAAGTACATTGCGGCAGGTTTTTCTGACTATCTGGCAAAGCCTGTAAAGGGTGACGAATTGGAAGATATGCTTTTGAAGTATCTTCCAAAGGAAAAAGTTCATGTTCAGGAAGAAAAAGTTGAAGACTTTAAGCCTGTTGTGGAAAGCGCCTATACGGAAGAAGCGGTATACGAGAAAAAGGAACCGGAGATTATCGGAGACAATTCTTTAATCTCGAAAAAAGATGGTATGGCGTTCTTCGGAAACAATGAAAAACTATATCTGGATTTGGTAAAGATGTATGCGGAGATTTCTGATAACAAGCGAAAAGAAATTGTGGATGCCTATGAAAAGGAACATTGGGAGGATTACACCACCTATGTTCACGCCTTAAAGTCTTCTTCAAAAAATATCGGTGCATTGAGTGTGTATGATCTTTGCCGTAGAGTAGAAGCTGCAGGCCATCAAATGGAAAATGAAAAAAATCGTGAGTACAGTCTAAACTTTATTCACAACAATCACGATGAGATGCTTCGTCTGTTTGATGAAACTGTAAAAGTAGCGAAACAAATGACAGCATAGGGAGAAGTGTATGTGGGCAAATGAAACTGTTTTTTATCAAATCTATCCATTGGGGATGTGTGGAGCTCCATTTGAAAATGACGGAGTGGAAGCTCATCGCATTTTGCAGGTGATGGATTGGATTCCTCATTTAAAAAAGCTGGGGATAGGGGCAGTTTATTTTTCTCCATTGTTTGAGTCGGATACCCATGGCTATAATACTAGGGACTATCGTAAAATAGATGTGCGTTTGGGAACAAATCAGGATTTTAAAATGGTTTGTGATGCCCTTCACAAAGAGGGAATCCGTATAGTTTTGGATGGGGTGTTTAATCATGTGGGACGAGGATTCTTTGGCTTTTTGGACGTGTTAAAGAATCGTGAAAATTCTCCTTATCGGGATTGGTTTCATTTGAGCTTTGAGGGAGATTCCCCCTATGGCGACGGATTGTGGTACGAAGGCTGGGAAGGAAACTATGATTTGGTCAAACTAAATCTTTCCAATCCTGAGGTTCGTTCCTATTTGTTGGAAAGCGTAAAGTATTGGATTGATACATTTGATATTGATGGGCTACGTTTGGACGTGGCATATATGGTAGATCGAAACTTCTTAAAGGAGCTTCGTTACAACTGTGACAGTTGGAAAGAGGAGTTCTTTTTGATAGGGGAAATACTGGGTGGTGATTATAAACAAATCATGAATGATGAGATGTGCCACAGTGCCACTAACTACGAATGTTTTAAAGGTATTTTTTCTGCCCTAAATTCTTTAAATCTTTTTGAAATTGTCCATTCCTTAAAGCGACAGTTTGGTCCGGAGGATTGGTGTTTGTACCGAGGCTATCATCTTTGGTCTTTTGTAGACAATCATGATGTAACAAGGATTGCTTCCAATCTGAATCGACGGGAGCATCTTCCTTTGGCTTATGGCATTATGTTTTCCATGCCGGGGATTCCTATTATTTACTATGGAAGCGAATGGGGAATTCTGGGCCATAAAAACGAAGGAGACCAAGCACTGCGTCCTGCGGTGGAAGCGCCTCAGTGGAATGAACTGACGGATCAGGTGGCTGCCATGGCAAAGGCGTTTGCTCAGGAGAAAGCTCTTCAGTATGGAGATTTTTCCGATTTGGTATTGGAAAACCAGCATTGCATCTTTGTTCGTCGATGGGAGGATGAGAGAATCTTATGCGCAGTAAATGCGTCGGATGGAGCGCATACCTTCCATGCTGACTTTGGTGCCGGCAGAGCCAAAGATTTGATTTCCGGCGAAGAAGTAGATTTTGGGGGAGGACTTACAATGTCTCCCAATTCCGTAATGATTTTAAAGCTGTTTTAGATGAATAAATGAAAAGTTTTATTCCTGAACTTGCGAATAAATATACACGAGAGCCCTTGACATTCAAGGGCTTTTTTCTTATAGTTTTTGAGAAATGAATTGTGTACAAGGAAAAAGAAAAAGAGGTTACAAATTGAGTAAAAAAGCATTTTTAACAAAAGAAAAAGCAGAGGAAATTGCAGCACAGATTCCCACACCCTTTCATGTTTATGATGAAAAGGGAATTCGCGAAAATGCGAAGGCGGTAAAGGAAGCGTTTTCCTGGAATAAGGGATTTAAAGAGTATTTTGCTGTAAAGGCAACTCCCAACCCCTATTTAATTAAGATACTAAATGAATACGGCTGTGGAACCGATTGCTCTTCTATGGCGGAACTTATGCTTTCTCAAGCCATTGGTATCACTGGAGAGGATATTATGTTTTCTTCCAACGATACACCGGCAGAGGAATTCCGTTATGCAGATGAGTTGGGGGCCATCATTAATTTAGATGATTTTACCCATATTGAGTTTTTGGAAAAGACCATCGGACATATTCCGGAAACCATCTCCTGCCGATTCAATCCCGGTGGAGTATATCAGATTTCCAATGGAATTATGGATAATCCCGGAGATGCAAAATATGGTATGACCAGAGGCCAGATTGTGGAAGCTTACAAGATTTTGGCACAAAAGGGTGCAAAGAATTTTGGTATCCATGCATTTTTGGTTTCCAACACTGTTACCAACGATTATTATCCTGCCTTGGCAAAGACTTTGTTTGAATTGGTAGTTGAGATTCAAAAAGAGACCGGCTGTCACTTTAAATTCATCAATCTTTCCGGTGGCGTAGGTATTCCTTATGAGCCCACTCAGACGGCCAATGATATTTATGCCATTGGAGAGGGCGTTCATAAAGTTTATGATGAAATCTTAGTTCCTGCAGGAATGGGAGATGTAGCCATCTATACAGAGATGGGTCGTTTCATGATGGGACCTTACGGTGCTTTAGTTACCCGTGCCATCCATGAAAAACATACCTATAAAGAATACGTTGGTGTGGATGCTTGTGCTACAAACTTAATGCGTCCTGCAATGTATGGTTCTTACCATCATATTACTGTTTTGGGTAAAGAAGATGCTCCTTGCGACAAGCTTTATGATGTTACTGGATCTTTGTGCGAAAACAATGACAAGTTTGCCATTGACCGTAAACTTCCGGAAATTGAAAAAGGAGATTTACTCTTTATTCATGACACCGGAGCTCATGGATATGCTATGGGTTACAATTACAACGGACGATTAAAATCAGCAGAAGTGTTATTACATGAAGACGGCAGTTTCGACATGATTCGTCGTGCAGAAACACCCAAAGATTACTTCGCAACCTTTGACTGTTTCGACATTTTAAAGGATATGAATTACAATGTTCCAAAAAACTAAAAAAACTAGTTGAAATTATATTTTCGTTGTGGTATCATCGTTTTTGTTGTGAGTGAGATTCACAGAAATCGAATACCACACATGCAGGTGTGGCGGAATGGCAGACGCAGCAGACTCAAAATCTGCCGAGGGCAACTTCGTGAGGGTTCAAGTCCCTCCACCTGCATTAAAGAAAAGGTTCAACCCAAAGGGGTTGGACCTTTTCTTTTATCTATGAGTGAAAAGACTTGAACCATAAGCGAAGTTGGCTGCAACTTCGTGAGGGGTGCGGTCGTCCGGTGGACGACCCTGCGAAGCAGGAGCACCGACCGAGCCGGGAGGCGAGAATCAAGTCCCTCCACTGGACCTTTTTCTATTCCAACTCACCCCTCCACCTGCGGGAAATAAGGAACTTGAACCCTCAACCAGAAAGTCGTCCTGCAACTCGAATTTATAACATATATCGTGCTCGTATTTTCTTACTGTTGCACCAATTTCCAAAGTAAGTGGTGTTTCCTACTTTCTTATAGGGCCGTGCTTGAATTCGATAGGTCTTTCCACTGTAAATCTTCACCAACTTAATGGTGGTAGAGCGTCCGGCAGAACGAACGATAAAGGTCTTTAACCCGTCAGCTGCCACTTTGATTTCATATCCATCAATATTCTTGTGATCTTCCCAAGAGCATTGAATAATCACTCCTTTAGGGATGTTTTTGAGTTTTAATTTTTTGATGGGACAAATGCGAACAATGGTTTTTGTCTCCGATGTACTTGGAGTATAGACGTTTTTCTTCGCAATGGCCTTTATATAGTAGGAATAGGTATTTCCTTCGGCGTTTTTTGTCTTTTTGTCGGTATATTGCCAGGCATTTTGCTTCTTTAAAGTAGCTACCTTTTGAAAGCCACCACCGTTGGTGGAGCGGTAGACCTCGTATTGGTAGGCGTGGGAAACATTGCCCCAGGTTATTTTTACCCCGCCGGAGGTATTGTGCAGTGCCACTTTTTGAGCCGGAGGCAAAGCAGCGGCATTGGTAGTTGCTACGGGAAGGAATGAAAAAAGCAGCCCCAGGATCAATAGAACACAAAGCTGCTTTATCTTCGCCGTAACATGAAAGTGAAATGGTAAACAAAATCTCTTCATATTACATCCTTTATTATCTTGCTAATAAATCAACAATCTCGCCCACATACATGGTGTGGTAATCTCCGTCTTTGTAGAAGTCTTCCAAATACTTGTCAGGAATATCTTCTTTTGTGATGGGAACGGAGAATAATTTTTTACAAATCAAAACGAAGTTTCCCTCATCAATAAAAGGAACGTTTAAATCGTGGTTGATGTGAAGTCGTGCACCTGCCAATTTGTCCTCGTCACGTCCGGAAACAGCACCTAAATACTTCAATGAGCTGCGATATTTGTCATCGAAGAAGGTAACGGAAAAACCGTCGGATTCATCTAAGAATTCTTTGGTGTAACGGGATTCACGAATATAGATGGTGCAGACATTTTTGTTCCAAAGAACACCCATGCCTCCCCAACTGGCTGTCATGGAGTTGCATTTGCCGTCCTTTTCTGCAGTAATGGCACCCCATTGCTGACCAATCAGTTTAAATGGATTTATTTCAATGGATCCGATTGGATATGGTTGAAAATTATGCATATTTTTTCTCCCCTCGTAAATGCTTTTTCTATTCATAAGTATAACGAAGAAACCTTGACACTGCAAGGAAAAAGGTCGATAATATTTTAGGAAAAAAAGAAGAAAAGATTACGTTTGGAGGCAGAAATGGAAATTAGATTTGTAAAACGCGACGTATTGAAGGAAAAACCTTCCGATGAGTCCAAATTGGGCTTTGGTAAGTACATGACAGACTATATGTTTGTTATGGACTGGACAAAGGATGAAGGGTGGCACGATGCAAGAATTGAGCCCAATGCACCGATTCCTTTGGACCCTGCCTGTGTGACTCTTCACTATGCACAGGAAACCTTTGAAGGATTAAAGGCATATCGTACAGCAGAAGGAAAGATTCAGCTTTTCCGTCCTGAGATGAATGCCAAGAGAATGATTAATTCCAATGCACGTCTTTGCATGCCGGAATTCCCTGTAGACATGTTTGTGGAAGCAGTGAAAGCTATTGTAAAATGCGAAGAGGATTGGGTTCCCCATGCAAAGGATACATCCCTTTATATTCGTCCTTTTATGTTTGCTACAGAAGCAGCACTTGGTGTTCATATGGCAAGTGCTTATAAATTCATTATTATTTGTTGTCCTGTAGGTGCTTATTATCCTACCGGATTGGACCCTGTAAAGATTATGGTCGAAGACGAACTGGTTCGTGCCGTAAAGGGTGGTACCGGATTTACCAAGTGCGGCGGAAACTATGCCGGCTCTATTCTTGGTCAGGTAAAAGCTGAAAAGATGGGTTATACACAGGTTCTTTGGTTAGACGGTGAAGAGAGAAAGTACGTAGAAGAAGTTGGTACCATGAATATTATGTTCAAGATTGCCGGCGAGATTTACACAGCACCTATCGAAGGTACAGTACTTCCCGGTGTAACCCGTGATTCTATGATTCACTTGCTTCGTGACTGGGGTTACAAAGTGAATGAGACAAAGCTTTCCGTAGATGATTTAATGAAGGCAGGCCATGACGGTACTTTGGAAGAAGTATTCGGAACCGGTACTGCAGCAGTTATTTCTCCCGTTGGTGAACTTCGTTACAAAGATGATGTGGTTACCATCAACGATATGAAGACCGGAGAACTCACTCAGAAACTCTACGATACCTTGACCGGTATTCAGTGGGGAAGACTTGAAGATAAGTATGGTTGGACCGTGCCGGTAGAATAGACACGGATATTCATCAAAAAAGGAAGATGGATATTGGTTATTTAGTACCAAGTTCACCTTCCTTTTTTTATAAAGAATTGTTTGCATGAAAAAAACAACCTAAACGGTAGGTTGTTTTAAAGGGGGTTATATAAAGGGGAAATACTTAAGGATGTGAAGGGGATCACATCTGTTCCTTAAGACAGTTATTATTATACGACCTCATGTGTGTAAAATCTATAGACTTATCGACGAAATAGACAAAACTATAACTATATAATTGTGCAGATTGCACAAAGGAGAGCAAGGGGAATATGAAAAGAGAGGACTTAACTCAGTTTCGCCGGGAAATAAAAGAGAATAAAGATGCGGGAAAAGTGTTGATGGAAAGATATGAAGAACTTTTAGAGGCTCTTTATGATCCGGATGCCAAGATTCGCAAGAATACCGCCCTTTTAATAGGAGAGCTTCCTTGGAAGGAAGAAGACAAGAACAAAATCTTACAGTCTCTTTTAAAAGCCTATGTGGATGAGGCAGTTCTTTATGTAAAAGCATCTTACTTAAAGGGAATTTTCAATTTGTCCGTGCCCCTTTCCGCGGCAATGAAAGAACGACTGGAGCGTCGCTTGGACTATTTGCTGGAAGAAGAAGTGGCACCGGATAAAAAGAAGCACATCAAAGAGGAAAGTCGATGGATTATGATGCTTCTGGAAAAGGAAGAACGGCCTCACACCTTTAAGGGAATTCAAAAAAAGGTTCCTTTGCTTTTGACAGTCCCCAAAGATCATGAAAACTATCTGCTTCACGAGTTGAAAAGAAAGGGTGCAAATCCCGAAGATTTAAGGAAAACTCCCTTTGGAATTCGGGTGATGACAGAGGATTTGTCCCCTATACTTTCTTCCCGTATATATGATAAAATATATTTCATCGTACCGATTCAAAGAGGCGGAAAATTACTCCTTTCCAATCGAAATGAAACCATTGCCACATCTATGTTGGCTCATATGCTTTCCATGTATTTGGAAGGAAGTGGTGCGATTCCTTTTCGGGTGAGTGTTCGCCTGGAAAATCCCGATAAGGATGAAACTCATAAAGTATCAGAACTTTTTAGCGATACCTTGGAAGAATTGTTCCCTGGAAAACTTTACAATGCTCCCGGAAATTACGAAGTGGAGCTGTTTTTTGCCCAAAGAAAAGATGAAAGCTTTGGGATGTATTTGTGGATTCAGGCCTTTAAGAATGACCGCTTTTTGTATCGAAGCAAAAAGATGGACACCTCCATGGCACCTACGAAAGCAGCTACCATGTTGGAGATGGCGTATCCCTATTTGAAAGAAGAAGGCATTGTTTTGGATCCTTTCTGCGGATCCGGCACATTGTTAATCGAACGACAAAAGTTAAAAACTCCCATGGAAACCTTTGGAACAGATACCTATCAAAAGGCTGTGGCGGAGGCACGAGAAGCTGCAAAGACTGAGGGAGTGGCCATCAATTTTATTCAAAGGGATTATTTTGATTTTACCTTTGACGGAATGTTTGATGAAATCGTCACAGAATTCCCGGATTTGTTTCATAAAGAAAAAGAAGAAAAATACCTATTCTTAAAGAAATTCTTCCAAACCTCTGTGGCCCTTACCAGAAGCGGAGCCGTATGGTTGGTGCTTACCAATGAAAACGGTTCGGTAAAACAGCAGATTAAGCGAACCGGCAAGGTTCGGCTTTTAAGGGAGATTCCTTTCGGAGGCAAGCGCAGCCTCTTCATTATAGAAAGAAAATAACATGCAAGGAGGGCACCAATGCTTTCAACAGTTTTTGAAAACGGTGTTCAAAAAGAATTAGATTTAAATATAGATTTTAATGCTTTCCAAAAAATGCAGGACGCCTTTTGTGAAAGTAATCATGTATATGCTATGTGTTTCGATACTTGCTTTCGTGAGCTGACCCGCTTTTCCGGAAGTGAGGAAGAGGAAGACTATTTCCGTCGTTTTATCTCCAGAGAATTACAGCAGGCTTTAGTGGCTTCCTTTGAAGATAACGGCATCGAAAACATTATCTCCGCTGAACCGGATGAGCCTTTTGTGTTTTTCAACGGTGTAGCGATTCGAGATGATCTTGGCCGTCTTTTGGGGGTAATGATGGTGCTGGGCATCGCCGGTGAACTTTTGACATTGGAAGATGTCGTTCCCAAAGATGTACGGACCACTTCTTATAATGACTTTAACAGCAGCGTGGGATTGATGGAAATCCTTATGCTTCATTATTTTTCTGCAAAGATGCGAGGGGACCGTTTGGAGACCCAGTTAGAAGAAAAAGAACTTTCCGGGAATCATATGCGAACCCTTCTTCGCAGAAATGAAACCCTGACTTCCGTATTAAAGCGTATGGAGTCAGACAATGATTTTGCAAAGATTGCAGAAGATATTTTAGGGGATATCGGCTCTTTTATGGAACTGGCCAACGCTTCCCTACTTCGCCTAAATCCGGATGAGCATACGGTGGATATGATTTGCGAATGGGTTGGCCGCGGTGGAAAAAGTTCCATTTCCAAATTCTTCGGAGTGGAAAAATCCACCATTCCTTTCTTTACGGGAAGACCTTATACCATTTCTTCCGATGCGATTTTGCCGGAGAATTTCCAAGCCTATTTCTTGAACTACAATATTTCCGCAGGTGTATTTTTGCCTCTTTTGGTAAATGACAAGTTAGGTATGTATGTTTGCTTTACTATGGGGGGAGAAGAAAAGAAATGGTCTGTGGATGATGTAAAACTTTTAAATGATATTAAGGTGGTGCTTCAGTCCATCTTGGTCAAAAGAGTTACAAAGAATTCCTTGGCTTCTTCCTATGCGGCATTGGATGCTATTTTAGAAAATGCCGGATGCGGAATCTGCGTAAATGACGTAAAGGCAAAAACGGTTTTGTACACCAATGAAACCTTTCACCATATATTTGACAATATTAAGGACCGTCAGGATTTTGAAAGGATGCTACTTTCAGCGACGGAACCTATAGAAAACATTAGTGAATACTATACTCAGCAGTCACAAAAATGGTATCAGATTTCTTTTTCCAACATTCATTGGGTGGATGGAAGAGAAGTTCGTTTAAGTACCATTTACGATATTACCGATGTAAAGAACTATCAGCAGAAAATCGAAGAGCAGGCCATTACGGACTATTTGACCGGTCTTTACAATCGTATGCAGTTTGAAAAGGATTTAAAGTCTGCCATTCGGGATGCGGTTCGTTCCGGAGAACAGGGTACCTTTGTTTATCTTGATTTAGATGATTTTAAGGATATCAATGATGGTTTGGGCCATAGTGAAGGTGATGAGTTCCTGCAAAAAACAGGGGCGGCCTTAGAGACCATTTGTCGTGGAAAGGCGACCTGTTACCGCTTGGGCGGAGATGAATTTGCTATTATTATTCCCGCTACTTCCAGAGACTTTACGGAGAGCATTATCGGTACCGTACAGCGTCGTTTTGGTGAACTCTGGAATTTGGGTGATTCCGAATATTTTTGCACTGCGTGCCTAGGTGTGGTATCCTTCCCAAAAGATGGCACAAAGGTAAATGTGCTGATGCAAAGAGCGGATATTGCTCTTTATTCCGCAAAGCAAAAAGGAAAGAACAAGGTGGAATACTATTCCAAAACCAACGATCGGGAAGCAGTCCATCGTTTGGATATGGAGCGGGCTATGCGAAAAGCTGTGGCAGAGGATTGCGAAGAATTCGAAGTCTTCTATCAGCCTTTGGTGGATGCCAGCAATTTATCTCACCCTTGTTGTGGGGCGGAAGCTTTGGTAAGATGGAACTCAAAAGAATTGGGTATGGTGATGCCGGTGGACTTTATTCCTTTGGCAGAATACTTAGGTCTTATCCTTCCCATTGGAGAGCATGTGCTTCGGGAAGCCTGCAGACGTTGTAAGTTTTGGAATGACTTTGGTCATCCTCAGTACAGCGTAAATGTAAACCTTTCATTGGTTCAGCTTTTGCAGGGGAACATCGTGGACACCGTTCAGGATGTGTTAATTGAAACAGGACTTTTTGCCCAAAATCTTACTTTGGAAGTTACAGAATCTTTGGCTGCAATTGATGCAGATAAGATACAAAAGAAACTGGAAGAATTACGGGAACTCGGGGTACGGCTTGCATTGGATGACTTTGGTACCGGATATTCTTCTCTTGGCAGATTAAAAGATATGCCGGTGGATGTATTAAAGATTGATAAGTGCTTTGTGGACGAAATGGGAAAAGATCATTTCTCCGATGCCTTTATTCAGTCTGTGTCCACGTTGGCCGATTCCATTAATGTGGATGTGGTCGTAGAGGGAGTTGAATTGGAATCGCAACAGGATGCGATTCGCAATATGAAGGTGGATATGGTTCAGGGGTATTTGTATGACAAACCTCTGTCCAAAGAGGAGTTCGAAGAAAAATATTTGAATGTTTAGAAAGCAGGTAACTTATGTCAAAAGACGAAGAATTGGAAATCCACTCAGAAGATAACGAAAATGATGATTATGAAAATATTTGTTACGTTTGTCGTAGACCGGAGAGCGTAGCCGGCAAAATGGTTCAGGTGGCTCCCGGGCTTATGATTTGTCCCGACTGTATGCAAAAAACCTTTGACAGCGTTTCCAACATGGGATTTAGTATGAACGATTTGAATTCCATGTTGGGTGCACCTCAAACAAACAGTGAGGATGACGAGGACAAGCAGGATAACAACAATCACATTCCAAACATTTCTTTCTTAAATCTTTCGGATTTAACCGGATTTGGTGTGCCAAATTCCCAGAGATTAAAAAAGAAAAAGAAGAAAAAAGACGGTGAGAAAAAAGAAGCGCCGGTGATTGATATCAAAAATATTCCTCCGCCACACGAGATTAAAGCCCGTTTGGATGAGCATGTGGTTGGACAGGAATACGCCAAAAAGGTGATGTCCGTAGCGGTTTACAATCACTATAAGAGAGTGTCTCAGATGGACAATCTTTTGGATGACGACGGTGTGGAAATTGAAAAGTCCAACATGCTGATGATTGGACCCACCGGTTCCGGTAAGACCTATATGGTAAAGACCCTGGCCCGTCTTTTGGATGTGCCTTTGGCGATTACCGATGCCACTTCATTGACAGAAGCCGGATATATCGGTGATGATATTGAGTCCGTTGTTTCTAAGCTTTTGGCAGCTGCTGACAATGATGTAGAACGTGCGGAAAAAGGTATTATCTTTATCGATGAGATTGATAAACTTGCCAAAAAGAAAAACACGAATCAAAGAGATGTTTCCGGTGAATCCGTTCAGCAGGGAATGTTGAAGTTATTGGAAGGTGCGGAAGTGGAAGTTCCTGTGGGAGCCTCTTCTAAAAATGCTATGGTGCCTATGACCACCATTGATACGGGAAATATCCTCTTTATTTGCGGTGGAGCTTTCCCGGATTTGGCAGACATCATTAAAGAACGTTTGAATAAAGCCTCTTCTATGGGCTTTGTAGCGGACCTAAAGGATAAATACGACAAAGAAGAAAACATTTTGTCAAAGGTAACGGTAGAAGACCTAAGAAAGTTTGGTATGATTCCGGAATTTATCGGAAGACTTCCTATTATCTACTCTTTGGAAGCTTTGTCAGAAGATATGTTTGTTCGTATTTTGACTGAGCCGAAAAACGCCATTACAAAACAGTATCAGAAGTTGTTAAGCTTTGATGAAGTGAAACTGGAATTTGAAGAAGGTGCCCTTCGTGCCATTGCCAAAAAAGCAAAGGAAAAAGAATTGGGAGCCCGTGCCCTTCGTTCCATTATTGAAGAGTTTATGCTGGATATCATGTATGAAATTCCAAAGGACGACAATATTGGAACGGTAGTAATTACCGAAGAATACGTGGAGAAAAAAGGCGGACCGAAAATTATTCCCAGAGATCACAGCATTACAGCAAAGAAGGAAGTAGCGGAGAACTAGAATGCGGGTGTACAAAATCCAAAATGTAAAAGATATGATGGCAAAGATTCTCATGCAGGATTGCTTTGACGATTTTTTGGTATCTGAGATTAAGATTTTGGGAAAAGCCAATTTGTTTCTGACGGGAAGCCCTGCGGAAGGTTTCTTTCCTGCGGAAGAGTTGGACGAAAGTGGCTATATTCCCTATGCTACAGTGCGTTCCCTTTGCTTTGATATGATTAAAGGGGAAAAGCAACCGGAGTCTTTTACCTTTATGTTTTTACTTTCCAGAGAGAAGGTGGAAGCACTTTTGGATGAATGTGACAGCACGCTGCAGCCTTCCGATGTGGAAAGCCTTTCGTTTTTGGTACGCTTTAAAGGGGGAGAGCTTACCGTAACCACCGGTAGTGCCTTGAAGATTTTTACCATGGATAAGAGTTTAAATGTAGCCTGGGAAAAGTGGGTGGAGAATTATTTGACCACTTTACAGATTGGGTTTGATGAAATCTAAAAAGGAAGTTGAGTATCGCTAAATCAGTGGGGAAACCTTGAAAAAAGGGGAGCGATACTATATGATAAATTTATGTATAAGATAGTAATTGACAGTTGCGGAGAACTGTTCGAAGAGATGAAAAATAACGCTCATTTTTCAAATGTAGCGCTTACATTGGAAGTGGGAGACTACTCTGTGATGGATGATGAGAATTTCAATCAGGCGGAATTCTTACAAAAAGTAGCAGAGTACGAAGGCACGCCGAAATCTGCTTGTCCGTCTCCTTCTGCTTATATGGCGGAGATGGAAGATGTGGACCGCGTTTATATCATCACCTTGTCTTCTCAATTGTCCGGTTCTTACAACAGCGCCGTTTTGGCAAAGAACCTCTTTGAAGAAGAGGAAGAAGATGTGCAGATTCACGTCTTTGATTCTAAGTCTGCGTCTATTGGTCAGACTTTGATCGGCAAAAAGATTGCTGAGTTAGAAGAGGCTGGAAAGAGTTTTGATGAGGTAGTATCTGAGACAGAAGCCTATATTGAAACACAGCATACTTTCTTTGTGCTGGAGACCTTGGAGACGTTGCGTAAAGCGGGGCGTCTTTCAAATCTTAAGTCAATGATTGCCAATACATTGAATATTAAGCCCATTATGGGGTCTACCGAGATTGGCAGCATTCAGCAACTTGGTCAGGCAAGAGGTATGAAAAAGGCCTTGGACAAGATGGCTGATTTTATGATGGAGGTTACACCCAACACGGAGGAGAGAGTGTTGGCGATTTCTCACTGCAATTGCCCGGATACGGCTGAGATGCTGAAAGAGCGGGTGGAAGCCAGAGGAAAATTCAAAGAAATCATCGTGGTTGACACCAATGGTGTGTCCAGTATGTATGCAAATGATGGTGGGGTAATTATGGTTGTATAAAAAAAGTTCTATAGCGCTGCAACGCTGTAGAACTTTTTTTGGTATTACATATAGAAAACTTAAATACACAAGGGGGAAACGTGATATGCCAAATGAAGGACAAGTAGCAAATAACAATCAAAATATTCCGGATCCGGTTGCGATCTTTAACATGAAGAATAAGTTGAAACTGCCTGAAAAGTTTAAACCGATCATTCATAACTTGGTGGAAGAAGGAGCGCTATTGGGAAAACCTTATTTTCAGAAAGCAGTAGAAACAGGCAGAAAGGACCTTGAAAACCTGGACAGTCGTGAAGTGTCTAATTTTGCCTGGTTTTTGGCGGACCACCCGGAAAAATTTACGGACGATCCCACCTACATGGAGTACTTGAAGTATCCGGAAGTAAGTCTGGATGCGCAGGAAGACATGATGGATAAGTTCTACCAAAAGAGAATAAATACGGATTATCGTAAATTCGATTTTTCATGCCTCACGGGAAAAGACACTTCTGAAAAGAAAGATGGCGAACTACTGTCAAAAAGTGAAAAAGATTTTTTGGATTTTCTCGGTGGTTTGCAATCAAATCAGAATAATGTCAGCAGGGCAAAAGAAAAACCGGAGTATTATCTGGGGCTATTGGATCGTCTTACGCCGGAACAGCGCTATCGTATGCAAATCAATTGTGATTATGAGGCAGCGGCAGCTGAACCACTTAAAACCTGGATTCAATATAAAGAAGGTTTCACTGGAACGTGGAAAGAAAATCCGACACTTCGGAATAGTTATGAAGCCAGTTTGCAAGATGCTGATCAAGGTTTTTTGTATGCGTCTCAAAAGTTTCAGAGCATGCATTATGTCTATAATTTCCGTATGGCAAAGCTGGAAAACAGTCCAAATCCGCCAAAGCCTGAATTAGCTATTAAAATACATCCTCGAGCACGTTTCATGGATATTTTAAGCGATGCGGAAAAAATCCGAAATCGTGAGGAACTGGATCAATGGCCTGTGGGACTGTCGAAGGCATCGGAACTGATTGATGGTCTGGTTCCTTTTTACTCACATCCTATGGATTTGTCGGCTGGAAATGTATTAATGCGCTACCAAAATATATTTATCGACGGAGTGCCTAGCACTGAGTATTTTAAGGATGATTTAAATGATGACGTGTATAAGCTGAATAAAGCGGAAAAAGCACAGTATTATGATACTTTAATTGCGGAAGTGCTTCTTAGCGGAAAACATCATGTGGAATGTGGTATTCGCTATATGAATTCTGAGCATAACATGGATGTGGAGTATTTTTCTGTTAAACCGGATTTAACTGCAGTGGCAGAGGCACAAAGAAAGCAGTACAACTGGTTTCGAAGAACCTTTTTTGATTGGGGTCCTTTTAAGATTCCCACCGTTTTGGATGAGCAAAAAAAATTCTTGGCAGAGGAAACTGACGAAAAAAGAGCAGCACGTATCGAAAAAATAAAAAAAGCTGATCCAAATAGACAGGAGACCATTGATAATCCAAAGAGGACTTTGCCAAAAGAAGGAATGATTTCAGTCGAAAAGGATCGTTATAAGATGCATGGCGTAAGACAATATACCTTGGATGACTGGGTTGCGGAGAAAGTGAAGATTGAGCCTTTGGATAAGGCTCACAAAGCCCGGTTCAATGAAAATGTTAGAGAGCTCTTTGGTGGGGCACATAACTGGACAGTCACTTCGGCTATCAAGTATTGCGTCAGCGAATTTGGTGTTATCAATACTACAAGACTTTTCCAGAAAATGGCAAAGGAGGATCCGAAATCAGCGTTTATAAATGCTGACAAGGAAATGATGAGCAATATTTCAAAGGTTCAAAATGGTGCAGATGCGGCAACACTTACTGATGAGCAGGTATTTTTTAAGACCATGGATCATCTGCTGAAAAATGGTGCTCTTGAAAATGAAAACAGTGAAATGATGATTCATATGATGAAGGAACTGCAGTTGTCCGAAGAGCAAAGAAAATTTGTGGAGACATTGGATTTCCTTTCTTCAAAAACAAAAGAAGGTGAAAATCTCATTCATCTAATGGCAGAGAATCTGGAGAAGTATCCTAATGAGGAGGTGCCAAAGAAAGACTATACTGAAATTCAAAAATACATTGCTACAAAGAGTTTAAATAAAGTATTTATTGATACTGTAAAAGAAGGCCTAAAGGCTGAGGATGCTACTTTTGATGGTGAATATTTGAAAACAAGTGCTTGTCAGAATTTGATGGAAATCTGTACGGAGAAACAAGATTTTTATCAGGGAATTCTTGATAAGGTTGTGGAAAATACGGTGAAGGAAGTAGAGGGTATGACGGTAAAAAATGCCCTGAGACAGGTTCATAATAAGCGCGACCAGATAGAGGATAGAACGAAAGAGGCCATTAACAAAGCCCTTCATCCTGAAGTAAAAGAACCGCAGGAAATTAAGGATAAAGTGGTGGAACAGGCTGAGCCAGAGATTAATGCTCCTGTAGAAAAGCAAGAAGTTCCAGCAGAACAAAATAAAGCTGGAGTAAACGTAATGGGAGCTCAATAATAATTCAAACAGACAAGGGGGAAAAGTGATATGCCAGGACAAGGACAAGGACAAGAAGGTAATAATGTTATTCGTGAAAGCCAGGTAATTCCAAATAATTTTCAAGTAGAACAGGCGAATGATGACAATGAAAACATAGTTCAGATGATTCAGAATGGACATGAGGAAGAACATCGAGATGTACAGAACAACCAAAATGTTCCAAACAATCCAAATGTTCAAAACAACCCAAATGCACAGAACATCCAAAATGCACAGAATAACCAAAATGTTCCGGATCCGTCTGCTATATTTAACCTGAAGGGAAAGCTAAAAGTGCCGGATGCACTTATGGCGGCTATACAAAGATTAGCCATTGATGGAGAATCCCTTGCAACACCCTATTATGAAATAGCAGAACAAATGGGAAGAAAAGAGTCTGAAGGAATAGATAATCGGGAAGTTTCCACTTTTGCCTGGTACATGGCGGAGAATCCGGAAAAATATATGGAAGATCCTACCTATATGGAGGCTTTGAAAATGCCGACATTAAGTCAGGATGCGCAGGAGGACATTCTTGATCAGTTCTACGCAGCGAAAAGAAATGTGGATTTTCGAAAGTATGATTATTCATGCCTTACAGGAAATGACAAAACTGAAAGAAAAAAGGGAGAACTGTCAAAGAGTGAAAAGGATTTTTTGAAGCTTGTCGGCGGAATTCAAACAAATCAGGACAATACGACCAAAGCGAAAGAAAAACCGGAGTATTATCTTGGACTTTTGGATCGTCTTACTCCGGAAGAACGCTATCGTATGGAAATCAACAACGATTATGAGGCAAATGCGATTGAACCGATTCGGTTATGGATACAGACGAAAGGTGGCTACAACCAGCAGTGGAGGTATGTGCCTGCCCAGAGAAAGGAGTCGTATGATGTTGCTGTGCAATCAGCTGATGAAGCTTTCTTATATTCGGCTCAAAAGTTTCAGGTTTTTCATACACTTTATAACTATCGTATGGCAAAGCTGGAAAACAGTCCTAATCCACCAAAACCGGAATTTAACATTAAGATTCATCCCAGAACAGGAATTATGGATATTATTGAAGCTGCAAGAAAAGTTCGAAGTGGTGAAGAATTTGGTCTAATGGATGATTCACCGAATAGGGCAATGAGTATGATTAATGGGCTGGTTCCCTTTTATGGTCATTCTATGGATAGGCCGATTGGAGGGGATAATGATCGCCACAGTAATACATTTATTGATGGGGTGCCTGCCTATGAGTTTTTTAAGGATTATTTAAACCCAGACATGAAACCGGGAGTTAAAGCAACGAATTGCGATATTTTAGTTTCGGAAGCAATTCTTAGCGGTAAACATCATGTGGAATTTGGTGTTCGCTATATGAATTCTGAGCATAACATGGATGTGGAGTATTTTTCTGTTAAACCGGATTTAACTGCAGTGGCAGAGGCTCAAAGAAAGCAGCATAACTGGTTTCGAAGAACCTTTTTTGATTGGGGTCCTTTTAAGATTCCCACAGTTTTGGATGAACAAAAAAAACTTATGGCAGGAGAAAATGACGCAAAAAGGGCAGAACGTATCGAAAAAATAAAAAATGCTGATCCAAATAGAAAGGCGACCATTGATAATCCAAAGCAGGTTCTTACGAAAAGAGGAATGATTGAATTCGAAGCGAAACGTTATGAGATGCAAAAATTAAAAAAATACAGCTTTGGCGACTGGATTGCAAAGAAGAATCAGGTTGATCCTTTGAATCAGGACAACATAGCGAAGTTGAATAATAATGTTGTGAATTTCTTTGGTGCGGATCATAACTGGACTACTAAATCGGCTGTCAAGTATTGCATTAGCGAATTTGGTGTTATCAATACTACAAGATTTTTCCAAAAATTGGCAAAGGAAAATCCGGAATCAGCATTTATAAATGCGGATAAAGAAATGATGAATCGTATTTCAAAGGTGCAAAATGGCGCAGATGCAGCAACACTTACAGATGAGCAGGTATTTTATAAGACCATGGATCATCTGCTGAAAAATGGTGCTCTTGAAAATGAAAACAGTGAAATGATGATTCATATGATGAAGGAGCTAGAGTTATCCGAAGAGCAAAGAAAATTTGTGGATACATTGGATTTCCTTTCTTCCCAAACAAAAGAAGGGGAGAATCTCATTCATCAAATGGCAGAGAATCTGGAAAAGCGTCCTGATGAGGAGGTGCCTGAGAAGGATTCTAAAACAATTCAAAAATACATTGCTACAAAGAGTTTAAAT
>JAEEGL012743605.1_pt1 | contig 21112 bp, 15 predicted proteins | sample 9134231 | NCBI WGS metagenome assembly JAEEGL01 (sample SAMN16246548, study PRJNA631951) | gut metagenome | biome: gut microbiome; feature: rumen; material: fiber-attached | host: Bos | place: Iran: Karaj | collected 2018-10 | reverse complement strand
TTTGCGGACGGAAGGTTTCCTTTTTGAACGAGAAGAAATTGAATTGTTGAAAATAGTGCCAACGTTTACTTGACTGATTCCAGGGTATGACCTTTTTTGACCCTGTCATCAGAATATGATATTATACAAAGTGGATTTTAATGTGCTATAAGGGGAAAAAATGAAACTGAAAAAAGGAAAAAAAATAAGCAGTATTGTTCTTGCATTTGCCGGATGTCTCGTGCTTTTTCTGGCGGTGGGATTTGTTCAGTTTTTTACCGTCCGGCTGGCAATGACTGTCGAACAGGACTATCGTTTTGAACAGTCCGTAGCGGATTTGCGTTATATCTTAAGCAGAATAAATGATCCGTACAGCGAAGAGGGCGTGGACGGGCAGCTCTGGGCATCCACCCGTATAGCCGCACGTGCGCTTGCCGATGAGAATGCCCGTATCTGGAACGGAAAAACGGGAACATTTAAAGACGGTTATATTTTAAAAATAACCGATGAGGGAGTGGAGTATCCGGAAGATTTTCCTTATATCGAAACAGCGCCGCTAACACGCCGGGATTTTGAAGAAGCGGATCGAATCCGCCGGGAGAGTAAAGGACTTTACGAGACGGTTCTGTATAGCGACCGGGATGGAAAAGATGTGCTGTTTTACAGGTATCCCATCAGAGGGGATTACTATTATCTGACATTTGAGCCTTTCGAAAACTTCGGAGGAAGTGATACTCGTCTTGAGGAGGCGAACAAGACGATCGAATTTGTCGAGCAGGCCTATGATATTCAGGTCGGGCTCTTCGATATGGAAGATATGAGTGTTTTGGAGTGGCCGTTTGAAGACCCGAAGGACAGTCCGGAAAAACTCGAGATTTCCATGGAGGTCGGGAACAACCGGCTTGTTCGCACCACGCAGGGGTGGAAATGGTGTCAGATGGCGGAAATAAATAATCTGTACTGTGCGGTTATTTTTACTGACATTATTACCGTAAAAAACGGTTTCAGAATCCTCCCGGTAATTCTGCTTTACGCACTTTTTCTGACCGTTTTCATTGTCTGGGGATTTGCGCTCTATCGTTATGCGGGTACGACGAGTTTTACTCCGGCAAAAAGGGAATATTATTCCCCGTCAAAGGTGAAGGTGAGGGTAATCGGATACGGTATTCTAACGGTTTTTCTGTTCTTTTTTGCCACCCTGTATATTGATGCTTTGGGAAATCTGTTCCGGGTTAATATGGAATGCAGCGAAACGTTGTCGAAACTTTTTTCCCAGGTGGATCAAAATGAGGCCATTAAAAATGCCAACAGGGAATTATATGATTCCTGTCTCTTTTCCAATCTGGAATTTACATCCGATCTGCTGGAGGAGTATCCCAAACTTCAAACGAAGGAATTTCTTGAAGATGCAGGCCGTCATCTTCAGGCGGATTTTCTGGTTATCTATGATTCAAACGGAAAGGAGCTTCTTTCGGATTCCGATTATCTGGGGCTTTCTTTAGCAGATGCCGAGGAGGAAGAGAGGAAGCTTCAAAGTCTGTTAAACGGAGTGGCGTCCGTTTACCGTGAAGCAATTTACGATGAACGAATCGGAAGCGCACCGGAATCCTTCGGTGTACCGATGAACATTAACGAAAACGGATCTTACGGGGCGCTGGTTGCCTATATGGATCCTGCGATACGTGATAATCTCGGGAACATCAGCACCAATACGCTGGTAGAGATAGCCGCATCCAATACAAGACTGTTATTCAGTGTTGACCAGGATAGCCTTAAAGTAATCGATTCCACGAATAAGGATTTAATCGGCCGAAACGTAACGGAACTTGGCATGTCAAATAAGTCCGTTAAGGATCATTTTATGGGATTCTTTATGCTCAACGATGCTCATTATTACGGGATTTCCAATTCTCACGGAGGTATCCTGTATTATATTGCCAGAAATCAGAATGATGTCCTGGCAGATATGTTTCCTACGGCATTTATCGCCACAATTGTATATCTGATTTTCTTTATTGTGATTGCGAGAATGCTTCTTTCCGATTACCGGGAGGAAAATATTCAGTGGATGATCAGTGAGAAAATTGCGGATGATGATATGATAACGACATCGGACGGCATGAAGAAACACTCGGTGGATGTATCTCAAAGATGGATTCTGCTTCGAAAACTCCGGGGGAAAAAGAGCCCGGAAGATGTTGCCCTGATTGTGGGAGAAGCCATTGTACTTACCATTCTTATCGCAGGTGCGGTGTGGTATCTGGTTGCCGCGGCAGAAAAAAACAGTGCAACGAATCTTATTTCCTACTGTATTCACGGTGACTGGGAGAAAGGATTTAATCTCTTTGCGCTGACAAAGATTCTGCTTCTTCTCGGAATCGTTTTATTCGGTATTTTCCTCTCGGAAGTAATCAATTTTGCTGTCAGCAGAATGATGGATACGAAGGCAGAGACCATCGGACGTCTGATGATGAATATCATCCGGTATGCACTGATTATTCTTTTTATCTATTATTCGTTTGATTATCTGGGATTCGATACCCGTACGGTTTTAGCATCCATCGGCCTTTTGGGCTTAGCCATCTCAATCGGGGCAAAGGATTTAGTTACCGATGTGATTGCCGGTCTGACCATTGTTTTCGAAGGGGAATACCAGGTAGGAGATATCGTGGAAATCGGAGGATTCCGCGGCAAGGTAATCGAAATCGGCGTCCGTTCGACCAAACTCGAAGGACGGGGCGGAAATATCAAAATTATTTCAAACCGGGATGTGAAGAATGTCCTGAATATGACACGGCTCAATTCATGGTGTACCGTGGAACTGAAAATCAGCAGCGAGGAACCGCTCGAAGAGATGGAAGAGGTATTTAATGCTAAACTGCCGGAAATCGGAAAACAGATGCCGCAGATTATCAGCGGTCCGGTTTATAAAGGAGTGGTTGCTTTTGACGGAAGAAGCAGAACCGTTTCCATCATCGCGGAATGCCGGGAGAGCGATTATCACCGGGTAGAGCGCGAGCTGATGCGGTCGCTGAATGTTTTGTGTGTGGAGAATGATATCAAACTGCAGTAAGTTAAAAGAAATAAGTCTGTTTAAAGAGGTTTTAACGATGAGTAAAACGATTCAAAAAAATTTAAAGAGGTTTTTATGTGTTACGCTCGGAGCGGTAATTGTTTTTTCCTTTACATCCTGCAGTAAGCTGGGAGGAAGTACCGGTAATGTTTCCGGAATCGTTGTAGATGCAGCGGATGCCGAAGGGTCCAAGGATGCGGTATTCCGTCGTACGACGCCGGTTGAACTGCCGTTTAATGCCGACAAAATTCTGACCCGGAACGGAAAGATTGTATTTTTCTCGTATTCATACGGGAGTCCGGAGTACGGAATGGATGACTGGTACTGGGATGATATGGGCTTTTCGGAAACCGAAGAAATCATAGAAGAGGACGAATCATCGGAGGAGTATACGGAAGAGGCCGGCGAGGGAGAAGGCGAAACGCCGGAAGTTATTATCGAAGAGGAAGTCCCGGAAGATACGGAAGACGAAATATCACAGGAAGATTTGGAGGAAAGCGAATTTACGGAAGGTGAAATCGCTGAAGGAGATTTTTCCGAAGAGGATTTCTTCGAAGATGAACCTTTCGAAGAACCGGAGTCTTTGCTGTCCTTCGGATGGATAACGGCGGATTCGGACGGAACGCTGGGAAAGGACGTTATATATCAGGAGAATTATCCCGCGACAAAGAGCAGAATGATCGAATGCGAGAATATCAATGCCAATGGAAACCTGATTGTCGGAATCACGGAATTTGATTACGAGAAAGAGAAATATGCGCGTACGCTTCTTGAAATTTCCCTTGACGGTGAAAAGATATCGGAAACACCGATTGCTTTTCCGGCGACGGTCAACGAAATTTACCGGATGTTTATTACCGACAGCGGAGTGATTGCCGCGCAAACGGATGACGGGCTTTATCTTTTTGATGAGGACGCAAAGCAGACCGGTCGTGTGGATATAAAAAAGAACTGGGAAGTGCTCAACATCCTTTCGAACGCGAAAAACGAAATCTATCTGGTTTATTATAACGAGAATTATACGATGAATCTGTGCAAGATTCTGCCGGAGTCACAGTCGGTAGGGGAAAGCATCGACGCAAACGGAAGTTTCGGAATCGGATATAAGTATATAAGTTCAACGCAGCACGATTTCTACTGCCAGGATTCGGCCGGTATTTATACGGCGGATATCGATGATGACGAAATCGAATATAATATCATTTTTAACTTCCTCGATTCCGATGTTATGGATTATGACTTACAATCGTTTGCCTGCCTCGACGATGAGACGGTAATATTAGCGGACAGAGGGGAAGGAGAACTTAACGGGATCTATAAAAAAGTTCCTCCTGCGGAAATAAAAGACAAGAAAATCATTACACTCGGAAGTGTGTATTCCGTCGGCTATGATATTCGTCAGAGAATTCTCGAATATAACAAAACAAGTGAAGACTACCGTATCCGTATGGTGGATTATGAAAAATTCTATTCGGAAGATGATACGCTTGCTCCGGAAAGACAGTTCCAGAATGATATCTTATCAAGCGCCGGACCGGACATTATCGTGACCAGCTATATGGTGAACCCGGGAATCTATATTTCCAAGGGCGTTTTTGCGGATATTTACCCGCTTATGGAGAAAAGCGGAATCAACAAAGAGGATTATCTTTCCAATATTCTCGAAGCCGGTTCCAGGGACGGACATCTTTATGTGCTTATGCCCGGTTTTTCCGTTGAGTATGTGGCTTTAAAGAAATCGATTCTCGGAGACCGGCCGGGTATTTCCATGAAGGAAATGATTGAACTGGAAAAACAGTATGACTGCGTGGGCGGGGGATTCTCGCAAACAACAAGACAAATGGCACTCGAAAAGATGCTATATTATACGGCGGACAGTTTCTATGACGTCGGAGCCGGGGAGTGTAATTTCGATTCCGAAGAATTTATTGAGGCTTTGGAGTGGGCAAAGAATTATCCGGAAGAATTAGAGAGTGATGATGATTATTTATCTTCCGTAAGAGCAGAGGAAGCTGCTTTTCATAAGAACGAATGTCTGATGTCGGAAGGCATGCTGTATGATTTCCGCCGCGTAAACGAACTTCAGGATATCACTTTCGGAGAGGATGTGGCATTTATCGGATTCCCGGGGTCCACCAATCCTTCTTCGGGTGCTATTGTGGCGGATTTGGGATTTGCGATTTCCGCACTGGGAGATAATCAGGAGGCAGCCTTTGATTTTATCAAATATTATCTGTCGGAGGATTATCAGATGCCGGATGATAAAATGTCTTCCACCTATCAGATTCCGATACTGAAAAAGGCTCTGGAAGAAAAATTCCGGATTGAATCCGAGGATCCGTTCTACTATAATGAGCGGACCGGAAAGAAGGAATATCATAAAGAAACGGGATATTCCTATGCAAGAGGAAAAGAAATCGAAGTGGAAACGCTTTCGGATAAAGATATTGAAATGATCCGGAATTTTATCGAAAGCACCACGAACTTTACCAATTACGACCGGCAGATTTTCGATATCGTAAAAGAGGAGGCGGCGCCGTTCTTTGCCGGACAGAAAACGGCGGAAGATGCTGCCAGAATCATACAGAGCCGTGCCAGAATATATGTGCTTGAGAGTCTGTAAACATTCATGGAAAGACAGAAAAGAAAAATATTATTCCGGATAAATAGTACAGAATACAAAAGGAACGAATAATTGTCATGAAGAAAGAAAAGAAGAAAGAATTATTCAGAAGGATATCACTTATTCTGACACTGCTGATTCTTGTAACATCAATTGCGTGTGTCAAAACGGAAAATCCGTCCTCTGAGATACCGTTCGACCGGATTACTTCATCCGAAAGCGTTTCCGGAGAAACTCTTACGTCAGAAGATATTACGGTACCGGAAGAAAGCGAAAAAGCCGAAAAGAACGGTGAGATTTTTATTCTTTATACAAGCGACGTACACTGCGGCATTGATCAAAGATTCGGATATGCCATGCTCGAAGCGGTCAGGGAATCCCTTGAACAGAAAGGGTATACGACGCTTTTGGTGGATGACGGGGATGCCGTTCAGGGCGAAAACATCGGAACGATAAGCAAAGGGGAAGCTATTATCCGGTTAATGAACGGTTTAAAATATGATGTGGCGATTCCGGGAAATCATGAATTCGATTACGGCATGGATCAGTTTTTCAAACTGACCGAAATGGCGGATTTTCCGTATATCAGCTGTAACTTCAACAAAGAAGGGGAACTGATTTTTGACCCTTATATCATCAAAGAGATAAACGGAACAAAGATTGCTTTTGTCGGAGTTACCACACCGAAAACGTTAAATTCATCCACTCCGAAATATTTTCAGGATGAAAACGGCAATTTTATCTACGGCTTTATGCAGGATGATGACGGAAGTCTTTTATATGAAACGCTGCAGAATGCTGTGGATTCGGCCCGCAGCGAAGGAGCGGACCTGGTTTATGTCATGGCACATACCGGAAATGATGTGAATGATTCTCCGTGGACCTGTGAGGATATTATCTCGCATACTTCCGGAATTGACGTGTATTTGGACGGTCACAGCCACGATACCGAGCAGGAAGTAATTCTGAATAAAGACGGAGAGCCGGTTCCCCGTTCCGGAGTAGGAACGAAGATGGATGCCATCGGATTCAGTCACATTTCCGCTGACGGAGAAATACTCAAGACGGATATTTTAGCATGGCCGAGCGAGGAAGCTTTGGATGATTTTCTGATTCTGGATAATATTGTCAGCGAAATGGTTGACGAAGAAAAAAATGAAATGAATCAGAAACTGGGTATGGTTTTTGCGAAAACGGAAGAGGATCTTCGTGTGGATGATCCGGTTTTGGTGGATGACGAAGGCATACCGGTTCAGATTGTTCGCCGTATGGAAACCAATATGGGCGATTTATGCACGGATGCATACCGCGCCGAGTCCGAAGCGGACATCGCAATTTTAAATGCCGGTGCCATTCGGGCGAACATCGATAAGGGAGACATCACGTATAATGATATTTTATCCGTTGTTCCTTTCTGTGATGATGTGTGCGTTGCGGAAGTTACCGGGCAGCAGATTCTCGATGCTCTCGAATGGGGAGCCAGTACCTGTCCGGACAGAAACGGCGGTTTTCTGCAGGTTTCGGGCTTGAGTTATACCATTGATGTCAATGTCAAAAGCAGCTGTGTCAGTGACGATAACTCCATGTTTGTAAAAGTTGCCGGACAAAGAAGGGTAAAGGATGTCTTTGTCGGAGAGGATAAGCTCGATCCGAAGAAGACATATACAGTGGCCTCCAATAATTATCTTCTGATGGAAAACGGAGTCGGATACACCATGTTTGACGGGGCGAATATCATAAAGGCAAAAGTGAAAACGGAGAATCAGTGCCTGATTGATTATATTACGGACGATTTAGGGGGCGTTGTGGGCTCGGAATATGCCGATCCGTACGGTCAGGGACGGATTACGATTATCCAGTAACAACAAAACGGGTAATTTTTTCATGGTTATCCGGATGCTTATATGGTAAAATATACACATGGTTTTTATTCAGCTTACCGAATTCGGGAATGAAGACCGGAACAAAGGAAATATACAGTTTAAAAAACTATATCAAATCATATTTCGTAAAACGAAAGGGGAAAACAATGGACGGAAACAACGGATTTGACAACAACTATTCACAGACAAACGGCGGATTCGACGATTCGGCAACCCAGAGTTACACACAGCCGGATTACTCACAACCGGGCAATACGCAGTCTTCGGGCTTTGCATCACAGGATTATTCATCCGGAGCCGGCTACGGATATACGGATCAAAGCACGGGTGGTTATCAGAATACACCGTATTATTCCTATCAGGATACAGCTCCGCAGGGAAACGGGAAAAATGTATGCGGAAAATTATCGTTTATTTTCGGTATTGTTTCCATGTGTGTTTCCTGTTGCGGCGGCGGACTTCCCTTTGCGATTGCGGCTTTAATTCTCGGCAATATCGGTAAAGATTCCGAATTAAATGCCGATAAGGCGGCAAAGGGACGCACTTTCGGTATTATCGGAATCGTTCTTAACGTTATCTTTATTATTGTCTGGACAGTTGTCCGTGTTGCGTTGACACTCAATGATTACAATTATTAATTTATAATAAACAGCAGGAGGAATCAAAATGAAAAAGAAAACAGTGATGATTATTTCCATGGCACTTGCATCGGCGCTGGTATTTGCCGGATGCAATAATACGCCGACGACTTCGGAAGTACCTTCCGAACCCGTAATTACTTCGGAGCCTGCAGCATCTTCGGAGCCTGAAAGCGCGGTTCCCAGCATTGAAAGTGTATCCGAGGAAGAGATTCCACTGCTTGGCGGATGGACTGCTTATGACGGAAACACAGCGGAATTATCGGATGAGGAAAAAGAAATATACGACGAAGCAACAGCGGATATTGATAATCTGAATTTCGAGCCGATTCGTGTTGTGGCCACACAGCTTGTGTCGGGATTAAACCGTGCCTATCTTGTATACGGAAACTATTCGGATTCCAATTCCCTGCCGGTCTATGCCATTGCGGTTGTTTATTCCGACCTAAATAATGTAAATACCCTGACAACCCTTGCTTTTATCGATCCGACGGATCTTCACTTAACCGAAGCCACCGGAGAGAAACTGATGGGAGGCTGGGAAGGATTCACGAGCGGAAAAGCAATGATGCTTCCGGCGGAAGATGTTCAGAGTTCCTTTGACAATGTGACAAAGGACGCAGGCGTTACCTTAAATCCGCTGGCACTTCTCAATACACAGGTAGTGGCCGGAATGAATTATCTGGTTCTTTCCGCGGATAAGGACGGAAATCTTTATTTAACCAAGTGGAACTCTTTTAACGGAGAAGACAAGATGCTCGAAAACGGCCCCATGGATATGGAGTATTATACCACGAAATAACGGGGGATTATAATGCTGGTTTTTAAATGCAAAAACTGTGGCGGAGAGTTTGAGGTTAACACACACGGTGAACTTCTCTGCCCGTTCTGCCACAGTAAACAGTATTTCACCAATGAACAGTTAACCGGGTATGATGAATTCAGGGACAGCCTGTTAAAATACTTACGGTCTTTAAATGATGCCATTGCCGAAGAAGGGGATATCTTAAATTATTGGCATTATTTGAGTACCCGGTCGTTTACGCATAAAGATACGGGCGGGCAGATTGAGGTATTGTACACGTTTCAGACAACGGTCGACGGTGTGGAAGTATATATAAACAGGGAACATGTCATTTATCATTTTTCCGCAGCGGATGCGTTTAAAGCGGAAGCTATGATTCGCAATGCCGATTCGTTAAGTTATCCTTCGGCGGATATTAAGAATTTAAGGCAGTATCTGCCGGCACTGAATGCCCGTTATGAACTTTCGGATTCGTCGGTTTTAGTATCCGTTGCAAAAGCGGAGAATGTTTATCCGCTTTTTGTTTTCTCGAATCTTCATCCGAAACATGTGGCATGGATGATATCCCGCATGGAGAATCTTTGCTGTTTATTCGAGTTTAACGGCATTGATTTTAAACACATGGACGAGAAGAATCTCTTTATCAATCCGAAAACACATGAAGCATTTATTCTCGGCGGCTGGTGGGATATTCAAAGAAGCGGCGGCAGGACTTGTTTAAAAGAATTAAGAAAAACCGCGGAGAGAATTACAGGCAGCAGACTGCCTGAAGGACCGGACATGTACCGGGACTTTCTTCGTTCCGAACCGAAAGCGGATGCCTACGAAGACTTTGCATACTGGGATGAAGTTATTATGAAAGGATTCGGCGGACATAATTTTACCAAATTCGATACGGAGTAACGATACCGGCGGATATGATTTTTCAATGAGCCGGATAAAGAAGCAATAATGATAAGGGAAGGAGATTTCAGTAATGGGTGGTGGCAGTTACAAAGCGTCCGACTGGACCAAATTAAAAACAAGCAGGAAGATTGATTCGTCTTCGGTAGATCAGATTTTCAAATCCAGAAAAATGGACGATAAGTTTAATCCGAAGTTTATTCAGGTAAGAGAAGCCAGGGATTCCGAGGAACATCCGAATTCAACGCCGATTGCCATCGGTGTGGATGTAACGGGATCGATGGGATATCTTTCAAGCGAAATCATCAAGAATTCTTTAAACGAGTTAATGAAGAAACTCTATTCCACGAAACTGGTGGAAGATCCCCAGTTAATGTTTGCCGCTATCGGTGATACGACGGATGAGGCACCTTTGCAGGTAACGCAGTTTGAGTCGGACATCCGTATTGCGGAGCAGTTAATGGAATTATGGATTGAGGGAGCCGGCGGAGACTCTCCCGAAGACTACCAGCTTCTCTGGTATTTTCTGGCAAAACATACCGATATCGACTGCTTTAACAAACGCGGAAAGAAAGGATTCTGTTTTACCATCGGGGATGCCGCTTTCCATGACAGCGTTACCGGGGGAAATATAAAGGCTATTTTTAATGACGATGCAAAATTATACCGTACGTCGGAACTTGCAAAGATGGCATCCGAGAAGTATGAGCTTTTCCATATTGATTTAAATGCCGGAAAGATGAGCGCTTCGAAGTATATTCCGGGACGGGTAATCTCCGTTTCTCCTTCGGAAGTTAAATATCTTCCCGAGATTATCATTGCGGCAATCCAGCTAATCAGCGGAAAAACCAACGATGATATTTTAAACGGACTGGATTTCAGCGCAAAACAGGTTGTCAGCAGGGCCGTCAGCACACTGAATGTCGGCGGAAGCATTAAACTGTAAATTTGAAAGGAAATCAAGTTATCGTAACGGAATATGATTATTGCGGTAATCGGTAAAAATTTCGGAGATGAAGGAAAGGGACTCGCTGTGGATTATTTCTGCGGCCGAGTCCCTCATTGTCTTACAGTGAAACATAACGGCGGTGCACAGGCAGGGCATACGGTTTCGTACGAGGATAAACGTTTTGTCTTTCATCAGCTTTCTTCCGGATCGTTTCGCGGTGCGGATACTTTTTATGTATCCACCTATTCTCCGGATTTATTCAAACTGGGAGAGGAGTATCGCGATTTTCGGGCGTGTGCCGGGTTTGTGCCGAAACTTTACTGCAGTATGGATGCACCGCTTATTACGATTGACGATGTCCTTCATAACATGCTTTTGGAAAGTCTGCGCGGGGAAAACCGGCATGGAAGCTGCGGGATGGGGATTAATGAAGGACATCTTCGCTGTCAGGCCGGTTTCGGAATCACGTTCGGGGAAATCAGCGGTGGAACGGCGGAGGGTTTAAACGCGCGTATGCTTGAAATCAGGGAAAACTACGGGATGAAAAGATGCGAAGAGATTCTGTCGGGGACTGGAAATACAGATGGAAAAGCTTACGGGGGAAAAGAAGCCGGATTCACCGAATACCGGGAAATGCTAAACTCGAAGGATGTTATCCGGAATGCAGCAGAGGAGATGATGAGAAATGCCGAATTCGTGCTTCCGGTGGAAGAGGAAGAAGCATTTTTATGCAGCGCGGAGAATATTGTTTTTGAGACCGGACAGGGACTTTTGCTCGACTCGGACAATACACGTTTTGCACCGCATGTGACGGCATCGAAAACGGGACTTTGCAACATCGTAAATATTTTAAGTAAAGCAGGTCTCACTTTATCCGAAGTATGCTATGTTTCAAGAACCTATGTTACCAGACACGGAGCCGGAGAACTGCCGTATGAGACAAAGCGGTCTGCAATCGGAGAGATAGCGGAGGATCAGACGAATCTTCCGAATCCGTGGCAGGGCGCCATCCGCTATGCGCCTCACGGGACGGTGGAGGAATTCACTAATCCGGTTAAAGAAGATATTACCCGTTACATCCGGCAAAACAATTATGAGGCTTATCATAAAGAGGATGAACCGGTGGTATCATTGTTTCTGACACATTTAAACGAAACCGGCGGCCGGATTGTTTTTGCGGATAACGGGGCAAAAACGGAGGAGTTTATAAATATGCCGGAGATAAGGAGCATTTTTGACAGAATTTATCTTTCCGGCAGTGTTTTCGGGGATGAGTGCCGGGTTCTCTCTGCTCGATTTTAATTGCAAGAACCCATGAAAATGATGTAAAATAATAGGATAAGAACAACTCAAAAGGTCAAAATTCATTCGCGTTTGAAGGATTGCCGAAATTGCGAAACAATGAGACAATCCGTTATTATAAGCTGGGGGCAAAAGAATAGAGAGAAGGATATGAGTAATAAAAATCTGACACCCGAAGAAAAGAAAGCACGTTCAAAGAAAACACTCCGTGTGATTTTAATTATTCTCGGAGTTTTTCTTGTGGCCTCGGGAATCTTTGTTATTGTGATGATCCGGCATTTGCATTATGATATCCAGCCGCATGAATTTTATGATATTGAGACTCTTCAGGCGGAGGGAAGAAGTTATAACGGAGTTTCCGATGTGTATTTTACACATGATGTGTCGCCGGAAGGATTAATGAGAGCCTATCAGGCGCTGGGCGTACAACCGGAAGGGAAAGTAGCCTTCAAACTCTCGACAGGGGAAGGAACCGATACCCTTTATTTAAGTCCCGACCTGATAAAGGATTTAGTTCAGAGCATGGACGGAAATATCGTGGAGTGCAATACGGCCTATAAGGGCACGAGACTGCAAACCGAAATGCATATGCAGACGGCACAGGAACACGGCTTTACGGATATTGCCGAAGTGGACATTATGGACCGCGACGGATATATGGTAATCCCCGTGGAAGGCGGAACACACCTTACGGAAAACTGGGTCGGAAAGAATCTGGCGGATTATGATTATGTTGTTACGCTTACTCATTTTAAAGGACATATGATGGCCGGATTCGGCGGTGCACTGAAGAATATTTCCATCGGAATTGCATCTTCCGACGGAAAAATGAGAATCCATTCGGCCGGTCTTTTAAACAATCATATCTTCATCGATCCCGGATGTGAAATAACGAATCAGGATGATTTTACCGAATCCATGGCAGAGGCTGCCAAGTCGGTTTATGATTACGAGAATCACGGCGAAAATATCATTTTTATCAATGTACTGAACAATCTTTCCGTCGACTGTGACTGCGATCCCAATCCGCATGCGCCGGAAATGGAGGATATCGGTATTATGGCATCGTTTGATCCGGTTGCCATCGATCAGGCAAGTGTGGACCAGATTTTTGCGACGACGGAAGGATCTGCTTCGCTTCAGGAGAGAATTCTTTCCAAGAACGGTTTAAATATTTTAAAACACGGCGAGGAAATCGGTCTCGGAAACCGCGCGTACCGCCTGATTGATATTGACGAAGACAAAGCGGAATAAACGGATTCATGATTGCGGAAATACTGAAAAGAGAATTCATATACGTCGGATATTATTTCGTTGTCCAGTTTAAGCAGATTTTCGGTTACTGGGTCGTCGGAATGATTATCGGTTCCGTGGTAAGTGTTTTCTTCAAGGATAAAATCCATAACCTGATGCGGGAGATGAAAGGAGCGACCATCGGTTTTGCGGGGATTGTTTTTGCATCCCTGCTCGGGATTGCTTCTCCGCTTTGTATGTACGGAACGATTCCGATTGCGGCATCTTTCAGCAAAGGCGGGATTAAGGACGAATGGCTGGCTTCTTTCATGATGAGTTCCATTCTGCTCAATCCGCAGCTAATCATTTACAGTGCGGCACTTGGAATCAAAGCACTGCTGGTGCGTATAATCAGCTGTTTTCTTTGCGGAATCACAGCGGGACTGATGGTCAGGCTTTACTGTACGATGGCAAAGAGGAAGCAGGAAGGCAGCTTGGTACGCCGGGAAGGAAAGACGGATAAATCGGAAAGACCGGAAAAGAACGGAGATACAAAGTGTGAGGAAAACGTTCCGGCAAAAGAGAACGAAATAAAGGAACCGGACAGTGAAAGCGTATTCTTCAATTTCCACGGATTCGACGAACCGAAAAGCCGGGATACGCATCCGAACCTTTTTATACGATTTTTGAAGAATCTCTTGCGAAACATTAAGGCCACGGGACTGTATTTCTTAATCGGTATTCTCTTATCGGCCCTGTTTCAAAGATATGTTCCGAAGGATGCGATGACCCTGCTTTTCGGCGGAAACGAGGCCTGGGGTGTTTTGATGGCGGCTACCGTCGGGGTACCGTTATATGTCTGCGGAGGCGGTACGATTCCGATTCTTCAGGCATGGATGGCCGAGGGAATGAGCATGGGAAGCGCCTGCGCGTTTATGATTACCGGCCCGGCAACGAAAATCACCAATCTCGGTGCATTAAAAAGCGTACTGGGCATTCGGAATTTTATTTTTTACTGGCTGTACGTGGGACTTTTCTCCATTCTGGCCGGAGTGATTGTCAATCTGATTATGTTGTTTATTTAGGGACTTTCGGGAAAGAGAAGCGATGGATTATCCGTATTTAGATACCGTCATATATGATAATTTCCATGAGATGCTGAAAGGCAGACTTGAAACAAGCGCACAAACGACGGCAATCCGCTACCGTGAAGGGGATGCCGTCGTTGATATTTCCTATGAGGAAATGATTTACCGCGTGGCTTGTGTTTTTGCATTTCTTGATTGCAACATTGCCCCGGGCAGCCATATCGGCATCCTTTCCGAAAACCGGTACGAGTATATTCTGATATATCTCGCGGCGGTTATGAATCATGTAATCGTGCCGATTGACAAAGAATTGTCGGATGTTGAAATCGATAAGCTGGTCCGGAATTTTGATATCGGATATCTGTACGTAACAAACGAGACAAAGAAGAAACTGAGTGCCGAAACGGCTTCGTTAAATACACTCACGGTTTATAATATCGATGATGAATCTTTCGGGAAAGATTTTGATAAAAAGAGCGATGCCGGATTTAAGAAGGAAACCCTGAAAAGCTTCTTTGAAAAAACAAAGGACACCGACAAGGACCGTTTTGCGGTACTTGCCTCCACTTCCGGTACCGACGGTGAAATGAAGGGCGTGATGCTAAGCCAGTATAATGTCATTACGAACATTCGCGGGACACTGGAAAACAATGTCCTGAAAACTCCCACCCTGGCATTTCTGCCCATGAATCATACCTACGGATTCAATCCGTGCATGCTGGCCACGCTTTATAACGGAACGACGCTTTGTTTAAACTTAAAAACCAAATACCTTCTTCGGGATATAAAAACATTTAATCCGTTCTTCTTCGGGGCCGTTCCCATGGTCATCGAGGGAATTTACGACGGAATCATAAGAGAAGTAAGGAAGCGGGGAAAAGAGAAAACGTTTATGCGAAGCATAAAATTCTGCCGGTTTTTCCGCCGCTTCGGCATTGATTTAAGGCATTTGTTTTTCGGAAAAATCATCTGCCCGAATCTGCGTCTTGTGGTAAACGGCGGTGCTCCGCTGAATGCGGAATATGTAAGGAAATTCGATGACGTCGGCATTACGATTTTAAACGGCTATGGCTTAACGGAATGTTCGCCGACCATCGCGGTAAGCCGCACCGGCAATAATGTACCCGGAAGTGCCGGAACCATAATGAAACATATCGACGTGCGGATTGATAAAGACGGGGAAATTCTGGTAAAAGGCCCTTGTGTAATGCTTGGCTATTACAAGAATGAAGAAGCGACAAAAGCGTGCATGAGGGACGGATATTTTGCGACGGGAGACATCGGATATACCGACGGAAAAGTAATTTACGTTACGGGACGGAAGAAAAATCTGATCATTCTTTCCAACGGCAAAAATGTTCCGCCGGAGTATCTGGAAGATAAAATCAATGCCATCCCGTATGTAAAGGAAAGTCTTGTGGTGCCGCGAGGGAAGGGAGAGAGGACAAAAGTTCTCCATGCACTGGTTGTCTTATCCGACGACGGAAAAGAGGAGAATTTAACGAAAGATCTTCAGGATATAAATGCCAAACTTCCCACCTACATGAGAATTGACGAATGGGAAATCATAAATGAGGAACTGAAGAAAAACAGTTCGAGGAAGATTATTCGTAAGGCCTATGTGTAAGTAATCCGGAAACCGGGGAAAGGAACGGATAAACAAAGAAGTATGTACGAAAAGATTGAACAGGTTTTACGGGAACACTACGGAATATCGGACATTACGCCGGAGGCGAATTTTAAGACGGATCTCGGGCTTAATTCTTTTGATTTAATGGAACTGACCTGCATTGCGGAAGAGATGCTCGGTGTGGAAATGGAAGAGGAGAAATACCGGAATCTTCAGACCGTTTCCGAAATGTGCGAATACTTAGAGCAGCTTGTGCGGGAGAAAAAATGAGGACACCCGACGGTTCCTTCGGAGGATGAATGAATACGGTTGTAGCCGAAAATCAGATTGAACAGAAAATTTTCCTGACCTTTCGCAGAAAAATTTACAGCGAAAGCCGCCGGTATGTGGATAATTTCTATTACATGCTGACCGAGATTTTCTCGGGGAAACTGTCGTTTACAAAAGATTTAACCATTCTTCCGACGATGATTACCGATGATGAGGGAAAAATTCTTTGCGAGGGCATTGTGGCATATGCCCCGGGACTTCCCGAATATATCCAGCTTTGTTTTTTCGAAAGCCTGCCGGGAGCAGATGAGGCTGTTAAAGAACTGATCATGTTCGCGGAGCAAACGGGAAGGGGAAAAGGGTGCGAGAGGCTTGTAATCGGTCTTTACGGGCATGTAAATTACGGACTCGGATTCCTCTCGTCGCATTATGAGGAGTGCAATTCGTTTTCGTCTCCGGGAAATCCAAAGTATTATAACGATGTTTTTCGAACTCTGGAACTTGAGGAAATCAAACTGAATTCCTATTTTACACATTCACTTGATGACCGCCTTCTGCGTTATGAAAGGGTCATTAAGAAACTGTCGAAAGAGTATGAATTCCGCTTCTTTGACCGGAAGCATTTTAAGGAAGAGGCCAAAATTTATACGGATTTAAACAATGCCTGTTTTCCGGATCACCGGTATTATTATAACCGGCCATATGAAGACGACGAAGAAATGCTAAAGGAACTCTTTTTGTTTATGGGGGAGGATTCCCTGATTTATGCGTTTCATGACGGCAAACCCGTCGGCTTTATTCTGTGGTATCCGGATTATAACGAACTGGCAAAGCCCGGGGAGATTTTCGGAACTAAGCATTATTTCAAAAACCGTCTGATGAAGAAAAAAATCAAAACGGCCAAGGTCATGGAGTACGGTGTTTTGGAAGAATACCGCGGAGTGGGACTTCCGCTTGCCTTAATCGCAAAAGCCTATGATGCCGTGAAAAGCCGGGGACTTTGCAGGGTGGAGACTTCATGGATTCTTGACGAAAACGAAGATTCCAACAGTTTTTGCAGAATCTTCTGCGATGAAGAATATAAAGAGTATGTGGTTTATGAAAAGCCGCTTTAAGCAGTAGGAAACGGATGAATAAAGGGGAACATTTCAGTGAATTTATAACGGAGAGTCCGGAAGAGATTTTTGAGCGGATGAAGAAATCCCGTCATGCGGGGGAACTGTCCCTCCGTTTTCCGTACGAATTATCGATGTTCCGGCTTTTAAACAAATCCAATCCGTTAAAACAGAGATACTATTTTATTGAGAACGATACCGATTACGGTTTTTTTTCGGTTTATGAAAACAGGATGAATTTATTTACCTACGGAAAAGCCGAGTGGTTTATGAATATTCAGACCATTGCCTTTCCCTGTTCGTTAAGCTGCCCGGGGTACGTAACGAACAATCCGGAATGGCTTTTTTCTTACATAAAGTCCGTAAAGGGCTGCAAGTTAATTTTAAATGCGGATGAAAAAGTAAAGACCAAAGGCATGTCTTTCGGGGAAACACTTCCCACCTGCGTGCTTACGCTTAAAGAGGAATATACCGGAATCGAAGAGTATTTATCATCGCTTAGGAGTCCTTACCGGAGAAGAATAAACTTAGCAAGAAAACGCACGGAAGGTTTGGAAAAACGCTTTGTTACGGATGGAAGCATCGACGTGCATCCGTTGTATCTTAAGACTTATGAAAAGTCGGAATATAAACTCGAATGTCTCGAAAAGGAATTCTTTGACCGGGCGGACGGAGTGAAAATCGTTTTTCTTAAAAAAGAAAAACCGGTGGGATTCGTCCTTCTTCACGAAAACGGCGATGAACTGATTTTTATGTTTTGCGGAATGGACAGTCCGGATGCGGATTTATACTATGTGATGCTTCTTTCCATCGTGGAATATGCCATTTCAAACGGATTTAAAAGAATCGATTTCGGGCAGACATCGGAGAAAACAAAACTGAAATTCGGGGCTGAGTTACAGCGGAAGTATTTCTATGCTCATCATTCCAACCCCTTTTTAAACCTTTTTGCCATGGTGGGAAAGCATATGCTGGAATATAAATATGAATTTCCGGAATATCATGTATTTAAGGAGCACTCGTGAACGTACTTTTATTCAGACCAAGACCGGATAAGGAGACCATCGGACTGCAGAATGTCATGATCTGCGAGCCGCTGGAACTGGAATATGTTTCGGCCAATATCGAGCCTTTGGGGCATACCTGCACGATTGTCGACATGATTATCGAGAAAGAGGATGTGCCCTATTTTGTAAAAATGTACAATCCGGATGTGGTCGGAATCACGGGTTATATTTCGCATGTCAATATCATGAAGCGTTATGCCCGCGAAACGAAGGAAGTAAATCCGGATATTGTAACCATTGTTGCCGGGGTTCATGCGGAAGTAAACCCGGAGGATTTTGTGTCCCCGTACGTGGATTATATTATCCGTGCAAACGGCATCCGCACGTTCATCGATATCTTAAATAAACTTGAGGGGAAGAAGAACACGGATCCGGAACGAATCGGGAATGAATCTGCGACCGGTGAAGGTGATGAGATTGACAGCGATAAAAAACGGACGGATATCGTGGGAGATGCGGAATTCGCCGATTCGAACGACGAAATCGAATGCATCTATGTTCCCGGGAAAAAGCCTCCGAAGAAGGATACCGTTTTTCCGTATCTCTATCCCGACCGGGAGAAGGTGAACAAATACCGTTCGAAATACTATTACATGTTCCACCGCAACTGTACGTTAATCAAGACGTCGTTCGGCTGCCCCTATAACTGCAAATTCTGCTTCTGCCGGCAGATTATGGACGATCAGTATTTTGCGAGGGATTTAGAGGATATCGTAAACGAACTTGCCACGATTCCGGAAACGGAAATCTACATCGTGGATGACGATTTTTTAGTCGGACGGGAACGGATTTTAAAATTTTGCAATCTGCTTGAGGAAAGAGGCATTGAGAAGAAGTATTTGATATACGGCCGCGCGGATTATGTGGCAGCGAACGAAGACGTAATTAAACGGTTTAAGGAAGTCGGACTCAGGGCGGTTATCGTGGGCCTTGAATCCTGCGACAGTAAACAGCTTGATAATTACAACAAGCGGACGAATGTAGCGATTAACGAAAAGGCCGTCGGCATTTTGAAAAAATACGATGTGGAATGTTACGGCACGTTTATTCTGGGACTCGACTGGACGTGGGACGATTTTCATGCTTTATACAAATGGATTAAAAAACTCGGACTTGTTTTCGTGAATCTGCAGCCGCTGACCCCGCTTCGGGGAACCGATATTTACGAAAAATACAAACCGGATTTTATCGTGCGCGAAGACGAATACGAGAAATGGGACTTAGCCCATCTGGTGGTGAGGCCGGAGAACATTTCGGTACGGCAGTACTACTGGTATACGATGGTCTTATATTACATGATTACGGCCAATCCGGTTTCCGGATGGTATATGGTAAAGAAATACGGTCTTCACGATACGCTGAAATTAAGTTTCGGTGCCATGGCGGTCAATAACCAGTACTGGAAGAAACTGATTGAGGGAGAAAAATGCGCAAAAAAGAGCTGAAAGTACTTTTAATACGACCGAAATATTCATCCCTTGTGGCACATTTGGAACCTCTGGGGCTTGAATATCTGGCGGGACTGGCCAGGGATATGGAAATCCCCTGCGAGATTCACGATGAATTCGACCATCCGTGGACGTTCCGCTTTGAGAGAATGTGCCGGATTATCAAAAAAGGCGGATATAATTTTATCGGCCTTAATGCCAATGCCAATACGGTGGATTACATTATCAAACGCGCCGGCCAGCTGAAGAAAAAATTTCCGGATATTACCATTATGGTGGGCGGTCCGGAAGCGGAGATGAATTATAAAGAATTCTGTGTCGACAATATTGACTATGTTTATTACGACAACGGTCTTTCCACCTTAAAAGCCATGTGGGAGGGAGATTTAAAAACCGAGGTTCTTGATACCTTAACCGGGATTGCTTTTAAAAAAGACGGGGAGTGGGTCTTAAAAGAAAAAGGAAGGCCGGTTTGCGGTTTTATCAATAAGCCGGACCGGACCGCATTCTACCGCGGCCTTAAGAAAAACTATATTTTCATGAAGGGAAAATATGCCTTAAGCAAGGCATCGTTTTCCTGCCCGTTTGCCTGCTCGTTCTGTTACTGTACCAAAATGAACAGCGGCACCTATACCGAGCGTGACATCATGGAAGTCATCGACGAGGTGGAGGAAATCAAACACGATAAAATCTGGTTCGTGGATGATACTTTTTTCTTTCATAAGGAACGCGTCGAATTATTCTGTAACGAAATCATCAAACGGGGAATTAAGAAAACCTTCATGGCGTATGCCAGGGCGGATTTTATCGCGGCCAATCCGGACATTCTGCCGCTTGCCTATCAGGCCGGATTCCGGGATATTTTAATCGGACTCGAAGCCATCTCCGATGAGACACTTGATGAATACAACAAGCAGACATCGAAAAATGACAACATCATGGCCATTAAGAATCTTCATGATGCGGGGATTGTCTGTGACGGGCTTTTTGTCATCAATTATACGGCAACAAGGGAAGATTACCGGAAACTGATGAAGTTTATCAAAGACAATAATCTGTTATGGGTGGTTTTCGGAATTTTCACACCGTATAAGGGAACGGATGCT